>Ga0190275_10000075_pt1 | contig 116360 bp, 114 predicted proteins | sample Popmic550T_FD_133745 | JGI IMG/M metagenome (GOLD analysis project Ga0190275, IMG submission 133745) | Populus adjacent soil microbial communities from riparian zone of Yellowstone River, Montana, USA - 550 T | ecosystem: Environmental > Terrestrial > Soil > Riparian zone > Trees stand... | reverse complement strand
GCCAAATGATCTTCTCGATGACCTCCCAGAGGACCGGCGAAGGCGGCTCGCGGTTGGCGTCCTGCTCGAGCTCTCCGGCCATCGCCGCCTGCTTGACCGCGAGGATCGTGTTCTGACAGCTCTTGTAGAAGCCGTCGAAGTCGCGGTAGTTGAGCAGCACCGGCGCGTCGGGGAAAGCAGCTACGACCTCGCGCCAGCGCGTGCAGCCGGGCCAGTCGACCGTCGCCTCCCAGCCGTCGAAGACGTCATGCCAGTCGACGTCCTCGCCGTCGGCGACCTTCTGCCACTTCGGCAGATCGCGCTCCTTGTTCTCGCCCATGATCAGGTCGATCATGTGGAAGCAAGGGTTGGCCCCCAGCTGCTCGAGCGCCCCCTTCAGCGACATCGTGCCGGTTCGACCGAATCCAACTCCGATCAGCTTCATCTCTCGTCCTCCCGTTCGTGGGTCATGTGGCGGCCTTCTGCTGCGCCGCCTGCATCGCGGCCATCGCGGCGGCGCGGGCCTCCGCGGGCGAGCGCTGCATCGTCAGGCTGAACGGGATCGCGAGCAGGACCAGCAGCATCGCCATGCGGTACGCCCAGCCGAACGAGTTGCGCGCCGCGCCCGCCGTGCGCCGGAAGACCTGCTCGTCGAAGCCGGGCCCGGGATCGACGCGGTTGCTCGCCCCTCCCGCGAAGACCCCCATGTCGCGCTGCATCAGGCCGCCGAAGATCGCCGGCGGCACCTGGTACTCCTGCGCGATGTCGGCGACGTCGTCGACCGCCGAGTCGGTGTGCCAGTGCAGCGTCTGGGAGAACGTCGCGACCAGGAGCGCGACGCCGATCGCCACTCCGAGCTGCCGCGCCGTGTTGAGGATGCCGGACGCGAGCCCGAGCTCCTGGCCCTGTACGGCGCCCATCGCGCCAACGTTGATCGTCGGGAAGCCGGTGCCCATGCCGATGCCGATCAGCACCAGGCCCGGGAGGACGATCAGGTAGTCGGTCCAGCCCTCCCACAGCGAGGGGGTGAACGAGAACCAGAGCAGGCCGATCGCCATCAGCAGCAGGGCCGGCGCCGCGAGCTCGCGCGGCGGGCGGCTGTCGGCGGCCTTGGCGACCCTCGGCCAGACGAGGATGCCCGTGATCGGGACCGGCAGCAGCGCCAGCGCCGCCTCGAAGATCGTGAAGCCCCAGAGGTTGACGAACGTCAACGAGAGCAGCAGCAGCGCTCCGAGCCCGCCGGCGGCGAACAGCAGCATCGCGATGTTCGCCCCCACGAACTGCTTGTTGGCCTGCAGGCTGCGCGTGATCATCGCGCCCTCGCGGCGTTGCGAGAGCACGAACGCGATCCCGAGCAGCAGCGACGACTGAAGCAGGAACAGCGTCAGCCCGTCGGTCCAGCCGCGGTGGTTGGCGTCGGCGAGACCGAAGGTCAGGCAGAAGACCGCCAGCGCGAGCAGCGCCATGCCGAGGTAGTCGATCCGCATGTCGGCATCGAGGTCGTAGGTCTCGGGCCAGACGCGCCGGGCCAGCACGATGCCGAGGATGCCGAGCGGGATGTTGACGATGAAGATCCACTCCCAGCTGAAGAACTCGACGATCGCGCCGCCGATCGCCGGTCCCGAAGCGCTGGCGACGAGCGCGACGACGGCGATCGTCGCGAGTGCCTTGCCGCGCTCCTGGATCGGGAAGACGGCGGCGGTGATCGCGAAGCCGAGCGGCGCCAGGATTCCGGCGCCGGCGCCCTGCACCACGCGCGAGGCGATCAGCACGTCCGCCGACGGCGAGATCGCGCAGAGGAAAGAGCCGAGCGTGAAGATGCCCAGGCCGAGGATGAAGAAGCGACGGCGGCCGAACTGGTCGGCGAGCTTGCCGGCCGCGATCAGCAGCGCGGCGAACGCGAGGTTGTAGGAGTTGACGACCCACGTGATCGAGTTGACGTCGGCGTCGAGCTCGCGCTGCAGCTCCGGAACCGCGACGTTGACGATCGAGACGTCGAGCAGGCTCATCGCCCACCCGATCATCATCACGGCGAAGATCTTGTGCCGCTTCGCGTAGAGCTGCTCTACGGGAGGGTTGACGCGCCGCTTCGCCACGGCCGGGGAGACTAGAGCCTCCCGGGGGCTCACGCCCCCGGACCCCCGCTGGCACCTGGCCGGTCGCCGAAGGCTAGTTCGGGCTACCGACCGGCACGACGAGCGGATGCTCCTGCTCGGCGATCGCCTCGACCGACTCCTCGAGCCCGGGCTCCTCGCCGTCGCCGGCGCAGAGGATCTCGAAACGGCCGGTGCCGATCTTCTCGTCGGGGCGCACGGGGACGCCGCGGATCTCCTCCCAGCCGAGCCGCTCGACCTCGAACGGGTTCATCAGGATCGCCAGCGTCGGGTACTCGCAGGCGAGCTCGTGCCGGTCGATGGCCTTCGAGATCGCCTCGAGGTTCTTCGCCTCCGGGGAACTCATCACCATTCGAGTATGCCCAATCTGCTCGAGGACGGATTCGACGCGGAGATCCGTGTCCGTCATGTCCGCTGGGCAGCGCCCGACGGCGGCTTCGCGGTGCTGTCGGTCGAGGCGCCGGACGGCGACGACGTCACGGTGGCCGGACCGGTCGCGCACCTGTCGGAGGGCGACCGGGCGCGCGTCGTGGGTCGCTGGGCCGAGCACGACCGCTACGGACTCCAGGTCCAGGCCGAGGCCGCCTACGAGCTCGACCCCGACGACGCGGCCGGCGCGCTCAAGTACCTGACGACGATCAGCCGCATCGGCAAGCGTCGCGCAAAGCAGCTGATCGATCGCCACGGGCCGACGGTGCTCGAGCAGATCGACGCCGATCCGAACGCGGCGTTCTCCTCCCTGCCGCGGATGAGCGCCAGCGCGGCCGTCGCGGCTGCGGACTCCTGGCGCGAGCGTCGCGCGCTGCGCGATCTCTACATCCTGCTCGCGCCCCACGGCGCGGGCTGGCTCGCCGCGCCGCTGCACGAGCGCCATGGGCCGAGCGCCGTCGGGATCGTGCGCAGCGACCCCTATCGCCTGACCGAGGAGCACGGCATCGGCTTCGAGACGGCGGATGCGATCGCTCGCGCCCACGGGGTCGCCGACGACTCGCCGAGCCGCTACCGCGCCGCTCTCGTCCATGTCCTGCAGACCGCCGAGCGCCGCGCCGGCCACACCTACCTGCCACTCGACGAGCTGAGGCGGTCGGCCACCGAGCTGGTCGGACCGCTGCCCGACGGACTGATCGAGGATCTCGGCGCGACGCAGGCGCTGGCCGTCGAGAACGGCCGTGCCGCCCTGCCAGCGACGTGGGAGGCCGAGACCGCGCTCGCCGACGACTTCAGCGGTCTCGCCAAGGCGCCCGCGGCCCCGCACCCCGGCTGGCTGGCGGAGGCCGTCCAGGAGCTCACCGACGAGCAGCGCGGCGCGGTCGAGGCAGCATTCGAGCGGCGGCTGTCGGTCGTCACCGGCGGCCCGGGCACCGGCAAGACGACGCTCGTCAGCACGATCGCCCGGCTCGCCGATCGCGCGGATCTCGCGCTTGCGCTCTGCGCGCCGACCGGACGTGCCGCGCGACGGCTCGAGGAGGCCACCGACCACCCCGCCACGACGATCCACCGGCTGCTCGAGTGGATCCCGCAGGAGGGGCCGTTGCGAGGACCGAGCTTCCCGATCGAGTGCGACCTGCTCGTGGTCGACGAGTCGAGCATGCTCAGCCTCGACGTGGCGCGGATGCTGTTCGACGCCGTATCCGAAGACACCGCCGTCGTGATGGTCGGCGACGCGGACCAGCTGCCGCCGATCGGGGCCGGCAAGCCGTTCGCCGACCTGATCGAGTCGGGCGCCGTGCCGGTGACGCGCCTGTCCCACGTCTTCCGCCAGTCGGCGCGCTCGATGATCGTCAGCGCCGCCCACGCGGTTCGTCACGGCGAGCAGCCGCCGACCAAGCCCGAAGCCGACCAGGAGCACGACTTCTTCGTGATGCGGCGCGACGGCGACGTGGACGCCGCCGACACCGTCGTCGACCTGGCGACCGGTCGGCTCGCCGGCCACTACGGCGTCGACCCGATCCGCGACGTCCAGGTGCTGTCGCCGGTCTACCGCGGCGCGCTCGGCATCGACGCGCTCAACGAGCGGCTGCGCGCCGCGCTGAACCCCGACGGCGCCGAGCTGCTCGACGGCGACTTCCGCGTCGGCGACAAGCTGATCCAGACCCGCAACGACTACGAGACGGGGCTGATGAACGGACAGATCGCGATCGCGACCGGCGCCGACGAGGACGACGAGCGGCTGCTCGTCGAGGCCGACGACGGCCGTAGCGTCGAGATCCCGCCGGGAGCGGTTCGCTGGCTACGTCCCGCGTATGCGATCTCCGTGCATCGCTCACAGGGCTGCGAGATGCCCGTCGTCGTGATTCCCGTCCACTCGGCCTACGGTGGGATGCTGTCGCGCAACCTGCTCTATACGGCGATCACGCGCGCCAAGCAGGCGTGCGTGCTGGTCGGTCAGCGCGAGGCGATCGCGCGCGCCGCGCGACGCGCCGACGCCTTCCGCCGCCACACTCGCCTGGCGGAGCTGGTCGCGGGCTAGCTGGGACGGGGTCCGGCGAGCACGGCGGACTGATAGTGATCGATCGTCTGGCGCAGGCCGTCGGCCAACTCGACGCGCGGCGCCCACCCGAGCAGGTCGGTGGCGCGGGTGATGTCCGGCTGACGTACCTGCGGATCGTCGACGGGCAGCGGCTCGAAGTGGATGTCGGAACGGGCGCCGGTCAGCTCGATGATCAGGTTCGCCATCTCGAGCAGCGACATCTCGCTCGGATTGCCGATGTTGACCGGATCGTGGATGTCCGACTCGGCGAGCGCCACGATGCCGCGGATCAGGTCGTCGACGTAACAGAAGCTGCGCGTCTGGCTCCCGTCGCCGAACACCGTCAGCGGCCGATCGCTGAGCGCCTGCTTGAGGAACGTGGGGACCGCGCGGCCGTCGTTGGCGCGCATCCGCGGGCCGTAGGTGTTGAAGATCCGCACGATGCACGTGTTGACGCCCTGCTGACGCAGGTAGGCCATCGTCAGCGCCTCGGCATAGCGCTTCGCCTCGTCGTAGACGCCGCGCGGTCCGATCGGGTTGACGTTGCCCCAGTAGCTCTCCGGCTGCGGATGGACGAGCGGATCGCCGTAGACCTCTGAGGTCGAGGCGAGCAGGAAGCGGGCGCGCTTCGCCTTCGCCAGGCCGAGCGAGTTGTGGGTGCCGTAGGCGCCGACCTTCAACGTGTGCAGCGGCAGCCGCGCGTAGTCGATCGGGCTCGCCGGGGATGCCATGTGGAACACGAAGTCGACCGGCTCGTCGATCTCGTAGTGCTCGGTGATGTCGAGCATCTTGAACTCGAACTCGTCCCTGCGGATGTGCTGGATGTTGTGCAGGCTGCCTGTCTCCAGGTTGTCGACGCAGATCACACGATGCCCGCGCTCGAGCAGGTGATCGCAGAGATTCGAACCCAGAAATCCGGCGCCGCCGGTGACGAGGGAGGTAGGCATGGCGCTGAGGCTACCTTGAGCGCGCCGATCGAGAGTGCCAAAGACTTCACGCGAAGGCACCCCCCGTGGTACGTTCGCGTCAAGGAGGAGGGTCAGGTGAGTCCACGGGAGGCCACGAAGGACGACATGACACGACGCCGCATCCCGCGGGCGGATGTTCATGCCTGGGCCACCATGGACCTCGCCGACGTTCCCGAGCTCGCCTTCGAGCCGTTCGACGTCCACGAGATGATCGAGGACGCCGCGACGCGGTTCGCGGCCCCAGCGCAGTCGAAGGGGTTGGCCCTCGAGGTCAAGACGGCAGCCTCGGTACCGCGGTTTGCGCTCGGTGAAGCCGACTGGCTGCACGAAGTGCTGTGCGGTCTGATGGACAACGCCGTCGAGTTCACCGACAGCGGCGAGGTCGTCGCCTCCGTCACGACCGACCGCACCAGCGGCAGTCGCGTCATGTTCCATGCCGAGGTCTCCGACACCGGCTGCGGCATGGACGCCAACGCCCTGGCGCGGATCTTCGGTTCGCGCAAAGGCGCTCGCTTCACGCCGACCGACGACAGCGCCGGGTCGCTGCGGCTCGCGCACCGGCTCGTCGAGCTGATGGACGGCCGGCTCGGCTGCAGCAGCGCGGTCGGGATGGGAACCACCAGTTGGTTCAGCATCCCGCTCGACCTGCCCGCCTAGGCGAGCGCCGCGCTCGGCCTGCCGCTGTCCGGCATCGGCCGTAGCTTCGGGCTTGCAATGGGACCCGTGACCGCCGAGAACATCCGCTTCCCGTCGCGTACCGGGTCGCCGGCGCGGGCCCTCGGCTGGCGCCTGCTGATCGCGCTCGGGCTGATCGGGCTCGTGACCGCCGTCGCCTACGCCGACCGCGGCGGCTACCGCGACCTCGACGGCTCCGTCTCGCTGCTCGACTGCCTCTACTACTCGACCGTCTCGATCACGACGACCGGCTACGGCGACATCGTTCCCGTCAGCGACTCCGCGCGGCTGCTGACTACGTTCGTAGTGACCCCGCTGCGCGTCCTGTTCCTGATCCTGCTCGTGGGGACGACGCTCGAGTTCCTGGCGTCCGCCACCCGCGCCAACCTGCGACGACGAATCTGGAGGAGGAAGTTGCACGACCACACAGTCATCTGCGGTTTCGGCACTAAGGGGCGCAGCGCGCTGCGCTCGCTGGTCGGCACGGGCACCAGCCTCGACCAGATCGTGGTCGTCGACGAGCGGCCGGAGGCGATCGAGGCGGCGACCCACGAGGGCGTGACGGGCGTCCTCGGCAACGCGGCCCGGCGCGACGTGCTGACCGAGGCGGAGGTCCCGAATGCCGTCGCCGTGATCGTCGCGACCGACCGCGACGACACGTCGGTGCTGGTGACCCTGACCGCGCGCGAGCTGGCGCCGAACGCGACGATCACCGCCTCGGCTCGCGAGGAGGACAACGTTCCGCTGCTGCGCCACTCGGGGGCGAACACCGTGGTGACGTCCGCGAGCGCGGCCGGCCGCCTGCTCGGCCTCGGCACCTCCTCTCCGGAGGTCGTGGAGACGCTCGAGGACCTGCTGTCCTCGGGCAGCGGGATCGACCTGGTCGCCGAGGTGGTCGGCGCGGATCAGGCCGGGCCGATCGAGCAGGCGGACCTGCGCTGCGGCGGGCCGGTCTTGATGGCCTACCGCGACGGCAAGCCGTTGCGACGCGGCCAGAAGGGGCTCGAAGAGGTCAAGCCGGGCGACACCGTGGTCCACGTCCTGTGCAAGGACGCCAAGCCGTAGCTGGACCGATCGCTACCAGGCCGCCTTGCGGTAGTCCTTGAGGAAGCAGCCGTAGAGGTCCTCCCCCTGCTCGCCGCGGACGATCGGGTCGTAGACGCGGGCAGCGCCGTCGACCAGGTCGAGCGGCGCGTGGAAGCCCTCCTCGGCGAGCCGCATCTTCGTCGGGTGCGGCCGCTCGTCGGTGATCCAGCCGGTGTCGACCGCGGTCATCAGGATCCCGTCGTCGAGCATCTCCTGGGCGCTGGTGCGGGTCAGCATGTTCAGCGCCGCCTTCGCCATGTTGGTGTGCGGGTGGCCCGGCCCCTTGTAGCCGCGGCTGAACTGCCCCTCCATCGCCGACACGTTGACCACGTACTTGCGCCGCGCGTCCGCGGCGGCGAGTGCTCGGCGCAGCCGGCTGACGAGAACGAACGGCGCGGTCATGTTGCAGAGCTGGACCTCGAGCATCTCGACGGCGTCGACCTCGTCGACGGTCTGGCTCCAGCTGTTCTCGGCGTGCGGGTCGGGCACGAGGCCACCGGCGTCGATCGCCTGGTTGCTCGCGATCCGCTCGGGCGACGCGGAACGCGCGGTGAGCGCGAGCGAGGTCAGCGCCTCCGGGGTCGGGGCCCAGTGCCCGGCGGGTGCGGCGGACACGTCGCCCGCACTCCCGTTCGCCCCCGCTTCGATGGCGTACCGGACCTGGCCGGCGCGGCCGAACGTCGTCAGCTCGGGCAGCGGGCCCGCCGGCAGCGGCGCCGCCTCCGCGTCGGCCAGCAGCGCGTAGGCCTCTGCCGAGCGCCGCACCGTCTGCGCCGCGTTGTTGATCAGGATGTCCAGCGGCCCGGCCGCCGCGACCGAGTCGGCGAGCGCGATCACCTGGGCCGGGTCGCGCAGGTCGAGCCCGACGACGTGCAGCCGGCCGATCCACTCGGCGCTGTCGGGCATCGCCGTGAACCGCCGCACAGCGTCGTTGGGGAAGCGCGTGGTGATCGTCGTATGGGCGCCGTCGCGCAGCAGCCGCAGCGCGATGTGCATCCCGATCTTCGCCCGGCCGCCCGTCAGCAGCGCCCGGCGGCCGAGCAGATCGGTCCGCGCTTCGCGCCGCTCGTGGTTCTCCGCCGCGCACGTGGGACAGAGCTGGTGGTAGAACGCATCGACGTCGTGGTAGCGGACCTTGCAGACGTAGCAAGAGCGCGCCACGATCAGCCGCCCCGCCGTCGCCCCCCTCGTGTTCGACGTCAGCGGCAGCCCCTGCGTCTCGTCGTCGATCCGCCCCGGCGCCGCGGTCGCCGTGGCGGCCGTCACCGCGCGGTCTGCCGCCAGCACCGCGTCGCGCCGCTCGACCTTCCGCCGCCGCTTGACCGTCTTGAACAGCTTCGCCACCGCCTGCTGCACCATGACGGCGTCCGGATGCTCGACCGGCAGCTCGTCCAGCTCCGCGATGACCCGCAGGCACACCTCCAGCTCCTGTGGGTCGACGCCGTCGCGCATCGGCCGGAACGCTAGCGGCTGGCCGTCGCGCTCAAGGGCCGGACCGGCATGGTCGATGGGTTCCCAGCGACGGCAATAGCCATTCGCAGCCTCGAGACCGCCGCCGGCCGCTTCCGGCCGGCGACAGCGGTCCACCTAAGGAGCAACACCCATGACGAAGCGTGCCGCCCGCAGCTCACGATCCCCCGAGCGGCGACCGTGGTCGACGCTGTCGATCGCCATCGCCGGACTGGCCCTTTTCATCGCGCTCAGCGGCACCGCCGTGGCCGCCACGGGCGTCATCAAGTCCAAGGACATAGCGAAAGGCGCCGTCACCAGCAAGGCGATCGCGGACGGGGCGGTCATGCCCTGGGACCTGAACCGGAGCACCCGCATGTGGGTGCAGGCCACCACCGGCGACCCAGGGGCGAAGGGCGACGCAGGATCGACTGGATCTACCGGTCCCGCGGGCGCGAGGGGTGACGTCGGATCTCCCGGTACACCCGGGACCGACGGGACCGACGGGACGGACGGGATCGACGGGATCGACGGCATAATCGCCCCGCTGTCCGCCACCGCCGGGCTCACGCAGCTCCCCACGGCGACACCTCCGACCGTCGTCGTCAGTTTGGCCGTTCCCGCGGGTAACTACGTCGTCTGGGCGAAGACGCAGCTGTCCCATACCGGAGCAGGCGACAGCGTCGACTGCGTGCTGAAGGCAGGCGTCACCTCGATCGATCAAGTTTCGATGAAGACGTTGCCGGCGCTCGCCGCGGTACCGGCCTCGCTACAAGCGGTCACCACCTCGTCGCCGTCGCAGCTCAGCCTCGAGTGCGACGTACTGACAGCGAACGGTTCAGCCAACTTCAGCAGCCTGATCGCCATCCCGATCGGTTAGACGGGACGCGGCGGGACGAACGCCTACTGCGGAGGTGGATCGACCTCACGGCAGAGGAGATCGGCACGGGTGGTCTCCTCTCGACGTCTCCATTCAACGGCCACGCTGACCAGCTTGGAGGTCAACTCCCGGGTCTGCTCGACCAAGGGCTTCAAGTGGACCTGCTTCACGGCGTACTTGCCTGTGAGGTGGTAGACCGGCACCTGACTGTCGTTGATGATGAGCAGGTCGGTCACACCGTGCTCCAGAGCCAGCTCGATCCCGAGCTGAATCGACAGATGCTCAGCCACGATGTTGGTCGTAGGCGGGATCTTCTCCGCTTTGTCGATCCAGTCGCCGCTAGGGAGCAGGAGACATGCGGCACGTGCTCCAGTGCCACCGTTCCCCCTCCCGTCGCAGATGACCTTCGCTTTGATGCCGCCAGGCTCGCACACGGAGAGGACACCGGGCAGACAAAGCGGAGCACCCCCGGCTGGATTCGAACCAGCGACCTACGGATTAGAAGGTGCCAAAGGACACATCCAGTACGGTCGATTTTGCTCTATAGAGCCCATTTGAGTCGAGCTGGTTCGGGACGCATTTGCCTAGTTGGGGACATGGTTCGGGACATGGTTTCATCGCCCAATCGGTCCATGAGCAACGTCACTCCAGCGGTGCCCCCATCTCGTCCAGCGAGCGGGACCACTTGCTCATCGAACGGTCGGCCTCGGCCATCCGCTCCTCGAACGCCAGCACCGCCGACAACGGGATCTGCCAGTAGCTCGACCCCGCCATCTGCTCCGCCTCGATCCTCCCCGCGTCGATCAGCCGCAGCACATGCTCGTGCGAAAACCCCAGCCGAACCGCCGCTTGCTGCGGCGACATCCGCTCTTGCTCGTCCACGCGATGAACCACCCGACCAAGCATATACGCTGCACTATGTGCCACCGATCGAGCCACGCGAGTTGGACCAGACCGCGAACGAGATCTACCCGATGGCTGATCTTCCCGACGAGTGGAAGACTGGCGACAACGGTGAGCCCGCCCTCAACTGGGTCGCCGCGATCCACCGCTCCACTGATCGCCGAGACCCTGTCCTTAGCTGCAATCTTCAGCAGTAACACCATCTTCTAGGCATGGCAACGAATCCGCAGCCACAGACCGCCCAGGCGCCTTCGTCGCCGATCCCACCTCCGCCGCCTCCCCCCGTGCCTGGACTCGGCCGCCCCGAGACCCGCGGCACCCTGCCAGGCAGCGCGAAGCCCAAGTAGCCAAAGCTCCCAGACTTGAACCTCGCCCCAAAGTCGGGAGCGGTGCAACCACGGATATCGCTACTAAGGGCGTAGCGCGGAGACCCGCGCGAAGGCGACCGACAGCATATGTAATGTCACGTTCCCGATGCCGTTCCTCACGCCTTCACCCACATTCCCCCTCTTTGCCGAGATCCTTGCCCTAGGGAAGCTAGGACGCGACACCCTGGGCTTCCTGCCGGACTCAGCCTTCGAGGATCGGGCGCGTCAAGGCACCTTGCTCGCTTATGTCTCGGATGAGGGCGAACTCGGCGGCTATGCCATGTACGACTTGCCCCGAGACGAGATCCGTCTCGGCCAACTCACCGTCGCCAACGATTACCGCAACAGAGGGATCGCCCGTTTGTTGGTTGATGAGATCCAGCAACGGCACGGGGCCCGACAGGGGATCTTCCTGCATTGCCGCAACGACTTCCCGGCTTCCAAGATGTGGCCCAAGCTGGACTTTGATCCTCGCCGCGAGAAGCCAGGGCGCAGTTTCGACGGAAAGCCGTTGACCTACTGGTGGCGGAGCTTTGGGCACCCCGACCTTTTCACGCTGCTCGCAGCGGAGGATGCCCGACCTCTGGCCATCCTCGATGCATGCGTCTTCTTTGATCTCGTATCCGAGTCGCCCACCCTCCTGTCGCGTGCGCTGCGGTCAGACTGGATCGTTGAGCACGCGCGGCTGGCCGTAACGGCACACCTGCTGCAAGAGATCCACAAGAACTCGGATCCAAGGGAGCGCGCACGAGAGCGACAGGCGGCGCAACCACTTGAGCTCCCGAGCGGCTCGGACCTAGGTTGGGATGAGTACCGCGAAAAACTCAAGACCCGTCATCCAGATGCGCCGGCGTCGGACGACGACGACCTGATTCATCTATCGCGGGCCCTCGCCGCGGGCGCAGAGTGGATGGTCACGGCGGACAACAAGTTCGTCCGACGCTACGCCGAATCAGCGTCTGCTCTGGGCGGCGTCCGACTCGTCTCGCCAGCCGAGGTCGTTAAGGCCATAGACGAGATCGCGCAGAGTGATAGGTACCGACCCACCGACCTGGCGGGAACAGCCGCGACGCGACGCGAGGTCGATGGAAAGTCACTGGGTGCGCTAGCCGAGCAGTTCGTGAACCATCCTGACGGTGAGCGGATTCGCGATCTCAAGGCAAAGATCACCAATGCCGCCACCCGGACAAGCAGTGTGCGCCTCCAACTCGTGGAGGTCGATGGCGAGCCTCGAGGGCTCCTGGGCTTCGAGCATCACGGCGACTCGCTTGTCGTGCCGCTTGTCCGAGTGTCCAACGGCGTTGGCGCTCCTACGATCTCGAGACATCTACTAGCGGTTCTCCGTGATGAGGCTGTCGGAACGAGCGCCAAGCGAATCGAAGTGCTTGACGAAATGGCCTCACGTCCGGTGGTCCAGAGCTACACGGAGGAGGGGTTCTTCCTCGGCGACGACCGCCGGGCCCAGGCGTTTCCTATCGCAGGCATGGGCGAGTTGGCCGACCTGGGCGCGGAGCTCAAGGCTGTACAAGCCCCTTTCGCCCACGCGTTGGCCGCCAACAAAGCACCCAACGAACACGAGGCCGCGGCCGCGGCCGCCGAGCTTGCCTACTCCCCCTACCACGTTCTGGGCGCTGGCATCCCAACGTTCGTTGTCCCAATCAAGCCCACCTGGGCTACAGCACTGTTCTCCTCGGACCTAGCCGAGAGGCAGCTGTTTCCCCGGGAGTGGACGCTTGGCCTAAGGAGGCAACTCGTCTACTTCCGCAGCCCCCTTGCGGGGCGAGGGATTCGGGCACCGGCACGCATCCTTTGGTACCTATCGGGCCGGGACTCGCCCGAGGGCCTGGAAGTACGTGCGGTATCCCTGCTCCGTGAAGTCCTCGTAGGACAGGCCGAGCACCTCTACCACCGCTTCGAGCGGCTCGCCGTCTACACCCGCCAGCAGGTCGAAAGCTGCGCGGACGACGGTCAGGCCATGGCGCTGGTCTTTTCCCACACGCGCGAGTTCGACAAGCCAGTCAGTCTGGACAGCTTGCGCAGGATTATCACGGGCGACCCGAAATCTTCGACCGTGAATCTCGTTTCGCCTACACTCATAGACGAACACATGTTCGTAGAAGTCTTACGTCAAGGATTTCCGGATGAGCACTAACGACGACCGATCGACCGTCCTGTTGAGCGTGCGGCCCCGATTTGCCCACGGGCTGCTCGACGGGACCAAGACGGTCGAGATTCGACGAGGGCGGGCTCATATCGAGCCGGGCTCTACGTGCCTTCTGTATTCCAGTTCGCCGGAGCGGGCGCTGGTCGGTGTGGTTGAGGTCGATAACGCGCATGTCGGTACCCCATCCACACTCTGGGATCGCTGGGGAAAGCTCACAGGACTTGCACGCTGCGAGTTCGACGACTATCTGCGCGGGCGCCATGAGGCAACAGCAATCGTCATTCGCAGCGCGAGGAGGTTCTCCGCGCCGGTCCCGCTCGACGAGCTTCGCGGACGGCAGGACGGGTTCGTGACCCCCCAGAGCTACCGGTTCGTCGCGGAGCAAGAGCGCCGCGCTTTACTCGCGTAACCGAGCCGAAAGCTGAGCGCGAGTCCGCTCTAGGCGGGCGGCAGCCCTACCAATCACCCGACCATTCGGAGTGGTCAGGCAGCCGGATTTTTTTGGCTTTAGCAAGCGGCGTGGCACGTCTCGCTCGATCCGACCCCGCCCTCCCAACATGCATGTGGAAGGCGTAGGAGGGCGGGGTCGGATCGAGCGAGACGAAAAGGGAGAAATCGGTGTTTGGAACGGCTGCGGGATTGGCCGAGTGGCAAGCAGTTGGGTGGGCGATGGACGGGTGCAGGGAGTCGCGGCGGCGAAGGGATCAACGGCAGGCAGTGAGGGCGAGTGAGCGGTGGCGGTCAACGGGAGCGGGCTGACGGTGTGGGCGTGTCGCAGGGGCGCAGGCGGGAGGAACCTGCGCCCCGCGACAGCGACTCAGCGGACCGTGGGCGGCGGGGCGCGGTGCTCGATGACGTCGCGTGCGAACGGGACGATCTCGGCGAGCACCTGAGCCAGGACGACCGGATCGGCGGCTGCGCGGACCAGGCCGGCCAGGACGTCGGCGATCCAGTGCTCGGCCGTCTCGATGCCGAACCGCTCAGCGAGACAGACCAGGCATTCGTGGACGCTGATCTCGTGATCGAGATCGCCGCCACAGGTCATGCAAGCGGCCGACTCGCCGTGAGGGCGACCGACCTTGCGGTCGCTGTGGCGGTCGAGCCAGGCCCGGAACTCCGGGCGATCGATCAGGGGCATCTTGGTACCTCTTTCTGTAGGAGGCGACCAGGCCAAGACAGCGAGAAGCACCACGACGGCGATACCGTGCGGGCGCGTCCGGGTCTTGGCTCGGGCGCCACGCCCCCGGCCTGTTCAAGCAGGTGCGGGGGCACTTTCTATGGGTCGCGGCTGAACCTAGACGCCGAATGCAGAAATGACAAGGGGCTGGGCGGGCCTGTTACCGAGCCGTCACACTCCCCCGTCGTCGAACGCCGCAGCGAGGCGCTTGACGGCGTCGCGGCGCGGCTTGTAGGACAGGTACTTCTGGGTCGTCTGGATGTCCGCATGGCCCATCCACTCCATGACCTCGCGGGGATCGGCAGCACGGATCGCGTGGGTGCCGAACGTGTGGCGCAGATCGTGGAAGCGCAGCTCGCGCAGTCCGGCGGCGCGTAGCGCCGCCTTGTAGCGGACGCCGAACGACTTCTCGCCGAGGTGGCGGCCGACCGGGTCGCAGAAGACGAGATCGTGGTCGCCGGCGAAGCGGCTGCTCTCGCGTAGGCCGCTGAGAGCGTCGCTGACCTCGGGCATCATCGGCACCGCCCTCCCCCGCCCGCTCTTCGGCGTTCCATCCATGCCGTTGGTCCAGTTGCGCTGGACGCGGATCGTCGCGAGGGCCACATCGACGTCCTGCCATTGCAGGCCGAGCAGCTCGCCGCGCCGCAGGCCGGTGAAGGCGGCGGTCAGATAGAGGACGCCGTCCTGGTCGTTGGCCGCATTGGCGACCAACGCCATGATCTCGTCGCGCGAGTAGACGTCGATCCCGGCACGGCGCGGCAGCCGCGGGCGCTCAACGACCGCCATCGGATTGCGCGGCAGGCCGTGGATCTTCATCGCCCGCTTGAAGATCGAGTGCAGGGCGACGAGGTACTTCTGGAGCGTGCGGTTCGACAGCCGGCGCTCCTTGGCGAAGGTCATCTTCCACGCCTCGAGCCCCTCCGGCGTGAACTCCTCGAGCCGGCGGTCGCCGAACCACCCGTTTAGGACACGGACCATGTTCGAGTAGTCGACGACCGTTCTCGGCTTGCAGGCCCGCTGCTGCTCGACGTAGATCAGCCACTCGGCGGCGGCCTGGGCGAAGGTCGCGCCCGTCCGAACCATCCCGGCCAGCTCGCCACGCCGCGCCTCCGCGAGCGTGGTGTCCAGCCACTCCTGGGCGAGCGTCTTCGTGAAGTAGCCCGTCGCCGGCCTACCGCGCCGCGTCCATGCAGGGCCGATCTTGCGCTGGACCTGGCGGCCGTCGGGCAGCCGGTACTTGGCGTACCAGACCGGACCGCGCTTGCGGTCGAGTCGGAACACGTGGCCGCTGACCGGCCGGTTGATCCCCGCCCTCATGACCCCGACTTTCGGGAATCTCGGGACATATTTGGGACATGGTCTGCATCAGGCGTGTAACGGCCGACGCACAAACCTGTGTTTTGCAGGCGATTCCTAGCGCCCCCGGCTGGATTCGAACCAGCGACCTGCGGATTAGAAGTCCGCTGCTCTATCCAGCTGAGCTACGGGGGCCTGGTTGAATGATCGCCGTTGGGCGGGATGTTGTCGAACGACCTACCGACGAAGGGATCCTCTTGAAGCTCTACACCTGTGGGCAGAAGGGCAAGGGCGGAAGCCTCCCCTTTCCCCTCACCCACGCCTGCGGCAAGGCAATCAACGCGCTCGACGAGGCCGGGCACAGCTACGAGCTCGAGGTCGTCCCCGGCTACCGCCTGCTGCCATGGACCCGTGGCGGCGACGCCCGGAAGGAGATCCGCGAGCTGACCGGCCAGGACAACGTGCCGGTGCTCCTACTCGACGGTGGTTCCACCGTCGTCGGCTCCGGCGACATCAAGCGCTGGGCGAGCGAGCGAACGGCGGCCGGCTAGCTGACGCCGTGCTCACCGTTCGATCGGGACGACTGGATTCGAACCAGCGATCCCCCGCCCCCAAAGCGGGTGCGATACCAGACTTCGCCACGTCCCGAGGACAGTCAGTCTAGCCCGATAGGGTCCGCGCCGATGGCAGAGGTGCAGCCGCTCAAGACGCTTCGCTACGCACAGTCCGTCGTCGGGCCGCTGGACGGTGTGATCGCGCCGCCGTATGACGTGATCGACGCGGAGCTGCGGGCGGAGCTGGTGGCGAAGTCGCCGTACAACGTGGTCGAGATCGACCTGCCGGTGGCTACCGACGGCGGCGACCAGTACCTGCACGCCGAGACGCTGCTCGACCACTGGCGCCACCAGGGCGTGCTGGTTCAGGAGGACGAGCCGGCGTTCTGGGCGCTCGACCAGGAGTACACCGCGCCGGACGGCAGCCAGCAGCGGCGGCGCGGGTTCTTCGCGCGGGTGCGGGTCGAGGAGTACGGCGCGGGACGGATCCGGCCGCACGAGCGGACCCATCCCGGTCCGAAGGAGGATCGGCTGCGGCTGACGCGCGCGACGCGGGCCAACCTGTCCCCCATCTTCAGCCTCTTCCCCGACCCGCGCGGGGACACCGCGGCCGTGCTCGCGGAGTCGGTCGCCGAGACGCCGTTCGCGACGGCGACCGATCACGAGGGGACCGTCAACACGCTCTGGCGCATCGCCCACCCCGGGCGCGTCGCGGCGCTCCAGGACGCCCTGTCCGACGCCGAGCTGCTGATCGCCGACGGCCACCACCGCTGCGAGACGGCACGCGTCTACGCCGAGGAGATCGGCGGCGAGGGCGACCACCGCTACGTGCTGATGTTCCTCTGCGCGCTGTCCGATCCGGGGCTGCTCGTCTTCCCCACCCACCGCATGCTGAGCGGTCTCAAGGACGACCGCGCCAAGCAGGAGGCGATCCGCGACACGCTGAAGCGCGACTTCGAGGTCGAGCCGATCGAGCGCGACCAGCTCGAGCCGAGCGGCGATCCCGACGGCCGCGTCCAGTTCGGCTACATGGACTCCTTCCACCGCCAGCCCTACCGCGTGACCCTGAAGGACCAGGCGATCGCCGACGCCGCGCTCGAGGGGATGCCCGCGCCCTACCGCCGGCTCGACACCGCGGTGCTCGAGGCGCTCGTCCTGAAGGGCGCGCTCGGCATGAGCGAGGACGACATCTCGCACCTCCACGGGCTCAACTACTCGAAGAGCTTCGACGACGCGGTCGAGGCCGTCGAGAGCGGCCGCTACGACGCCGGCTTCTTCATGCGCGGCACGCCCGTCGAGCAGGTCAGCGAGGTGGCGGAGGCGGGCGTGTCGATGCCGCCGAAGTCGACCTACTTCTACCCGAAGATCCCCACGGGCCTGATCTTCAACCTGCTGCAATAGGCCAGTGAAGATCTACACACGCAAAGGCGACGACGGGACGACCGGGCTCTGGTACGGAGGCCGGGTCGGCAAGTCGTCTTCCCGCCCCGAGGCCTACGGCTCGGTCGACGAGGCCGCGTCCTCGCTCGGCCTCGCCCGCGCCGCGGCTGACGATGGCACGGAGCTCTATGTCGACATCCTGCGCTTCCAGAACGAGCTGTTCATCGCCGGCGCCGAGCTCGCTACGGCACCAAGCGCGGCCGACCGCCTACAGGACGGCGTCTCGCGGGTCACCGAGGAGATGGTGGTCGAGCTCGAGGGCGACATCGACCGCTACATGGACCGCGTCGACCTGCCGCCGAAGTTCGTCATTCCCGGCGGCAACGAGCTTTCCGCACGGCTCGACGTGGCGCGTGCGGCGATCCGCCGGGCCGAGCGGCGCGTCAGCTCCCTCAACGAGGCCGGCGAGCTGGCCGACGACACGGTGCTGCGCTACCTCAACCGACTCGCCGACGCGGTCTTTGCGCTCGCCCGCTTCGCCGACCGCCCGGACCCCGAGCTGTTCCAGGGCAGGGATGCCGGATGAAGGCCGTAGCGCGGCGCGTCGGCAGCGGCGGCTTCAAGCACCACGTCGAGGTCGGCGGCCACAAGCTGACGTCCGACGAGCCGGCGGGCGTCGGCGGCACCGACGCCGGCCCCAATCCCCAGGAGCTGCTCGCGGCGAGCCTCGCTTCCTGTAGCGCGATCACGATGGAGATGTACGCCAAGCGCAAGGGTTGGGACGTCGGCGACGTCGTCGTCGAGGTGGATTACGAGCCGGCCCAACGCGGCTCCCCGACGCGCTTTCAGATGGCGGTCAAGCTGCCGAAGGAGCTACCTGAGGAGCAGCGCGACAAGCTGATGCAGATCGTCGCCAAGTGCCCCGTCCACCGCACGCTGGAGGGCGAGGTCATGTTCGACGAGAAGCTCGAGCTGATTTAGCGAGCCGGCCGACCTCCTTGCCGAAGGCGGCGTCGACCTCGCGGGTCATCGTCAGGCCGAACATCGACGCGATCGCCTTCGCGGCTAGCGGGCGCAGACCCTCGATCGACCGCATCACCTCCGGCCAACGGTCCTCCGGGTAGCCGGCGTCGGCGAACGGCTTCCACACCTCGGCTAGGTAGAGGTCGACGAAGGCGCGCCCGATCGACTGGCAGCCGTCATTGACCTTGTCCATCACCGCGACCGTCGTCTCGAGCGACACGCCGTTCGACACGACCTCCTCGGCGAGGTCGAGCAGCGACGGGATCGGCGCCTCGTAGCGGCCGCCACCGAGCGAGACGAGCATCCCGATTCGCTCGGCATGCGCGAGCAGCTCCCTGCCGCCGTCGGCGCCGAAGCGCTCTACCAAGTCCTCGGTCGTGAAGACCTGCGGCGACTCGGCGGCGAACGGCGCGCGCACCGCCTCGCCGACGTCGAGCAGCTGCTGCGTGGGACCGCCGGTGGCCGCCAGCAGGCGCTTGATCCCGCGCAGGTTGAAGCCCTCCCCCTGCAGCTGCTGGATCAGCCGCAGGCGCGCGACATGCTCGGGGCCGTAGTAGCCGACCCGCTCGCGGACCTCGGGCGGCGGCAGCAGCTCGCGCGCCTGGTGAGAGCGGATCGTGCGAACCGTCATCCCCGTCTCGCGGCCCAGCTCGTCGATCGTCAGTTGCGTATCGGCCATCAAGCCATGCTACTACGAATAACGTGACATCAAATGGCGTCACATGATACGGTGAGACAATGATTCACGATCTGTTGTCCGCAGCCCAGGCCGCACCGCCTGCGGGAGGCGCGGCCACCGGCGAGATCGCGATCGCCACGATCAGCGCCACGCTGCTGACGATCGGCCTGCTGTGGCTCGGCGACGGCCACCGCCGTGGGACCGTCTCGATCCTCGGCAGGATCGCCGCCTTCTCGACGCGCGTGTCCGGTCAGCCGGGCTGGGCCGCCTTCCCCGCCGCACTCGCCGCCGGGTCGCTGCTCATCGCGGTGACCGGCATGTACTGGGACATAGCCCTGCACGTCGACGTCGGCCGCGACGAGGGGCCACTCGCCAACCCCGCCCACTACCTGATCCTCGTCGGCCTCTACGGCATCTTCAGCGCCGGCTTCGTCGCGATGGTGCTCCCGAAGGAGAAGCCCAGCTCGAGCGCGATCAAGCTCGGCGAGAACTGGTACGCCCCGCTTGGCGGCGTGCTGATCTGCGCCTGCGGCGCCTTCGCCCTGCTCGGCTTCCCGCTCGACGACGTCTGGCACCGCCTGTTTGGCCAGGATGTGACGCTGTGGGGGCCGACCCACCTGATGCTGATCGGCGGCGCCTCGATGTCGCTGGTCGGGATCGCCGTCCTGCAGACCGAGTCGCGGCGCGCGGCGAAGCTGGCCGGCGCGACGACGAGCGGCGAGAAGCGCTGGATCCACAAGCTGCGGCTGATCACGTTGACCGGCGGCCTGCTGCTCGGCATGTCGACGTTCCAGGCCGAGTTCGACTTTGGTGTACCCCAGTTCCGGCTGGTCTTCCAGCCGCTGCTGATCATGCTCGCGGCCGGCGTCGTGCTCGTCGCGGCGCGAATCTGGCTCGGACGCGGCGCGGCACTCGGCGCCGCGCTGTTCTTCCTGCTGATCCGCGGCTTCCTGGCCGTGCTGATCGGCCCGATCCTCGGCGAGACCACCCCCCACTTCCCGCTCTACCTCGCCTCCGCCGCCGTCGTCGAGCTGCTGGCGCTGGCGATCCCGGCGCGCGAGCGGCCGCTGGCGTTCGGTGCCTGGGCCGGCGTCCTGATCGGGACCGTCGGACTGGCCGCGGAGTGGATGTTCACGCAGGTCTGGATGCCGCTGCCGTGGACCGCGGCACTGTTCCCCGAGGGCGCGCTGGCCGGATTCGCCGCGGCTGTCTGCGCCTCGCTGATCGGCGCCTGGGTCGGCGCGCACCTGGCGTCGGACACGATCCCGCGCACGCCCTCGCTGCGCGCCGCGGGCACGGCCGCCGCGGCGGGGGTCGGCGCGATGGTGCTGTGGGCGCTCTACACGCCGGCGGGACCGCCGACGACGGTCGCGGTGACCACGCGCGACGTCGATCGCGGCGCCGAGCGGACGGTCGCCGCCACGGTTCGCTTCGACCCGCCCGACGCGGCCGCGGGCGCGGAGTGGCTGACCGCGACCGCCTGGCAGGGCGACGGCCTCGTAGTCGACCGCCTCGAGCGGGTGCGCAACGGGGTCTACCGCACGACCGAGCCGATCCCCGTCCACGGCAACTGGAAGGCGCTGATCCGCCTCCAGCGCGGCAACGCGGTCGACGGGGCGCCGATCTTCCTGCCCGACGACCCGGCAATCCCGGCCGCCGAGGTGCCGGCGCCCACGCGCTTCGCCCGCGCGGTCGTCCCCGACACGCAGCTGCTGCAACGCGAGCAGAAGACGGACGTCGCCGGCTCGCTGAGCGCGATCGCCTACTCGGCCGTCGCGGCGCTCGCCCTGTCCCTGCTGGCACTGCTGGCCTGGGGGCTGCACCGACTCGCCGTGACGTCGGGGGGCGCGCCGCTCGCGAGGCCCCGGGAGCGACCCGAGATACTGGTGCCACAGAGATGAACCACGTAGACGTGCTCATCGTCGGCGCCGGACTGTCCGGGATCGGCGCCGCCTACCACCTGCAGGCCAAGCTGCCCGGCAAGAGCTACGCGATCCTCGAGGGTCGTGACGCGATCGGCGGGACCTGGGACCTGTTCCGCTACCCCGGCATCCGGTCGGACTCGGATCTGCACACGCTCGGCTACGCGTTCAAGCCGTGGACCGGCAAGCACGCGATCGCCGACGGCCGGTCGATCCTCGACTACGTCCGCGAGACCGCCCGCGAGAACGGCATCGACCGCCACATCCGCTTCGGCCACCGCGTCGTGCGCGCCGAGTGGTCGAGTGCCGAGGCCCGCTGGACCGTCGAGGCGACGACGGGCGATGGCGGCGAGACGGTGCGGCTGACGTGCGGGTTCCTGTTCTCGGCCGGCGGCTACTACCGCTACGACGAGGGCTTCACGCCGCGCCTCCAGGGCCGTGAGCGGTTCCACGGGCAGATCGTCCATCCTCAGCACTGGCCCGACGACCTCGACTACGCGGGCAGGCGGGTCGTGGTGATCGGCAGCGGGGCGACGGCGGTGACGCTCGTGCCCGCGCTGGCGAGAGCCGCCGCCCGGGTCACCATGCTGCAGCGGTCGCCGACCTACGTCGTCTCCGTACCGTCACGCGACCCGATCGCGAACGCCATGCGGCGGGTCCTCCCCGCACGTGTCGCCTACGCGATCACGCGGCGCAAGAACGTCGCGCTGCAGGCGCTCGTCTACAGGCTCGCGCGGCGACGCCCGAATCTCGTCCGGCGGGTCATCCGCGCCGCGGCGAAGCGCCAGCTGCCCGACGGCTACGCGATCGACACCCACTTCAACCCGCGCTACGACCCGTGGGACCAGCGGCTCTGCGCGGCGCCCGACGGCGACCTGTTCAGGGCAATCTCGGACGGGCGCGCGGAGATCGTCACCGACCGGGTCGCCGGCTTCACCGAGCGGGGAGTCCAGCTCGAGTCCGGCGCCGAGCTGGAGGCCGACGTCGTCATCACCGCGACCGGACTGAACCTCCAGGCGTTCGGCGGGATTCGGTTCGCCGTCGACGGCGACGAGGTCGCGCTGCCCGAAACGCTGGCCTACAAGGGCATGATGCTCGGCGGAGTGCCGAACTTCGCCTTCGCGGTCGGCTACGTCAACGCGTCGTGGACGCTGAAGGTCGACCTCACCTGCGAGTACATGTGCCGCCTGCTGGCGCACATGGACCGCCGCCGCTACGACAGCTGCGTGCCGGTCGTCGAGGATCCCGCGATCGAGCGACGTCCCCTGCTCGACTTCACCGCCGGCTACGTCCAGCGATCGATGGACCAGTTCCCGAAGCAGGGCCCCGACGCCCCCTGGCGGCTCAGCATGAGCTACCGAGAAGACGTGCGCAACTTGCGTGACGGAGACGTCGAGGACGGCGCGATGCGCTTCTCACGCGTCGCCGTCGGCGAGCCCGTCGCCGCCTGAGCGGCGCTTCTCCCAGAGTTGGATCTCTCCAAGGCTGCGGTACCCGAGCCGCTCGTAGACCGGGCGGCCGAGATCGGTCGCCTGGAGCGTCGACGTCGTGCGACCGCGCTCGCGGGCGTCGGCGAGCGCGTGGCCCATGAGCGCGCCCGCCAGGCCGCGTCCGCGCGCCGACTCTCGCGTCGCGACGAGCCAGACGCTGCAGTCGTCCTCGTGGTCGAAGGTCACGAGGCCGGAGGCGAGCCCGTCCTCGTCCTCGACGCCGTAGAAGCAGAGGCCACCGTCCGAGCCGATGTTGGCCAGCGCGCGGGCGAACGCGTCGCGCAGGCCGTAGGCGTGGTCGTTGAGCCGCGCGAGCTCCAGCGGGTCCAGCTCCCGGGTGAAGCCGGCGGGCTCCGGGGGCCGCTCCACCACGTCGAGGTCGAGCACCATCGCCTCCGGGTCGGAGTCGAGCACGTGGCCGCGCTCCGCCAGCGCGCCCGCGACGTCGGCGTCGCCGTCCGGCGCCCAGACGAGCCAGGCGTCGATGCCCGCCGTGGCGTAGGCGTCCTCGATCTGGTCGTAGGCGGCGATCAGCGCGGCGCCGTCCCAGTACACGACGTCGTTGACGATCGACCGCTCCGGCACCGCCGGGGTGACCGTCATGACGAATCCGTCGCGGTCGATCGAGCGCATCCCCTCCGACGCGCCGTCGATCGCCCGCGACCACTGGGCGAGGCTCGCGACCAGCCGCTTCCAGCCCTCCGCGTCGTCGACGTAGGCCATGCCGCGATCATACGTCGCATGCCGACCGCCGCCGAGCTGCGCGAGCTGCTGCTGACGCCTGAGCAGGCGGCGGCGCTGGACGCCCCCGGCAAGACCGACGCGGCGGTGCTGGTGCCGATCTTCCACCGCGCCGGCGAGCCGGTCGTCGTGTTCACCGAGCGGCGCGCCGACATGCGCCGTCACGCGGGCGAGATCTCGTTTCCGGGCGGCCGTCAGGACTTCCCCGACGAGGATCTGCGGACGACGGCCCTGCGCGAGGCCGAGGAGGAGGTCGGCCTCGCCCGCGGAGACGTCGAGCTCGTCGGCGCCCTGCCGCCGGTCGGCACGTTCGTCACCGGCTACCGGGTGTTCCCGTTCGTCGGGCTGATCGAGCCGGGACAGAGGTGGGCGCCGCAGGAGGCCGAGGTCGCCCAGGTGCTCGAGCTGTCGCTGGCCGACCTCGTCCGCGGCCATGAGCACAAGCGCTTGACACGCCGCGGCGTCCCGTTCAGGACGCCGACCTACACCGTCGACGGCCACCTCGTCTGGGGTGCCACGGCGCGCATCGTCGAGCACCTGCTGAAGCGCCTCGACCCGCTCCTCTGAGGCGAGGGCGTCCGGCGGCGGTTTGTCCACCGGGCCAAGGCCGGGGCGTTTGCGAATGCCTAGCGTGGGCACCGTGACCATGACCATGGATGCGTTCGCGACGGCGGACCTAGACGCGACGGCGGCCGCCGTGCAGGCGACGCTGAACGAGCGGGGGGTCGGCTTCGGCTCCGGCTCGGAGCGCTCGCCGTTCCTCGTCGACCCCGTCCCGCGGGTCATCGACACCGCCGACTGGGATCTGCTGCGGCGTGGCCTCGCCCAACGGGGGCGCGCACTGGCCGCGTTCGTCGCCGACGTCTACGACCAGCGCGCGATCGTCACGGCGGGGATCGTGCCGGAGCGCGTGATCGAGACCGCCGACCACCTCGAGCGCGACCTGATCGGCCGCGCGCCGCGCAGATTCGGCTGGGTCGCGGGGCTGGACCTGGTCCGCGACGGGCACGGAGCGCTGATGGTGCTCGAGGACAACATGCGCACCCCGTCGGGGATCGCCTACGCACTGGCCGCACGAGAGGCCGTCGATGCCAGCCTGCCCTTCGCTCCTCCCCCGGGCCGGCTCGACCCGCGCCGTGCGCTGCTGCTGCTCGCCGACACGCTGCGGGCGTCGGCGCCGGAGGAGGTCGAGAAGCCGACCGTCGCACTGCTCTCCGACGGGCCGTCGAACAGCGCCTGGTACGAGCACCGCGCGCTCGCCGCGGCGCTCGACATCCCGATCCTGCGTCCCGAGGACCTGACCCAGGACGGCGGGCGGCTCTACACGCCTGGCGACGGCGGCAGGGCGCGACCGATCGACGTCGTCTACCGCCGCACCGACGAGGACCGCCTGCGCACTCCCGAGGGCGAGCCGACCTGGCTCGCCGAGAAGCTCCTCGACCCGGTCCTGGCGGGAACGCTCGCCGTCGTCAACCCGCTCGGCGCGGGGGTCGCCGACGACAAGCTCGCCCACGCCTACGTCGAGGACATGGTGCGCTTCTACTGCGGCGAGGAGCCGCTGATCGAGTCGGTCCGCACCTACGACCTCGGCGATCCCGAGGTCCTAGACAGGGTCTTCCCGCGCCTCGACGAGCTGGTCGTCAAGCCGCGCGACGGCTACGGCGGCGACGGCGTGGTCGTCTGCCCGCGGGTCAGCCCGCGGACTCGCGAGGACGTGCGCCGCGAGGTCGCCGCACAGCCCGACAGCTACATCGCCCAAGAGGTGGTCGAGCTCTCGACCCAGCCGACGGTCTGCGGCGGCAGGCTCGAGCCGCGTCACGTCGACCTGCGACCGTTCGTGATCGGCGTCGGCGACGCCGCCGTCACGGCGCCGGTCGCGTTGACCAGGGTCGCCCTGAAACGTGGATCGCTGATCGTCAACAGCTCCCGGGACGGAGGAGGAAAAGACACGTGGCTCCTGGCCTGACCCCCGGCCGCCCGCTGATCGGGGTCACCACCTCCGAGGTCCGCTTCGCCGAGCGCGTCGAGCAGACGCCGCAGGCCGACCCGCCGCGGCGCGAGATGGCGCTCGGCCTGACCTACCTGCGCGCGATCGAGGCGTCCGGCGGGCTGCCGGTCGTCATGCCGCCGCTCGAGCTCGAGGCGATCGAGCCGCTGCTCGGCCGGCTGAGCGGAATCTGCCTCTCGGGCGGACCCGACCTCGATCCCGAGACCTACGAGGAGCGCCCCCACCCGGAGTTGGGGCCGATCGAGCCCGACCTCGATCGCTTCGAGCTCGAGCTGGCGCGCCAGGCCGACGCCGGCGGCCTGCCGATCCTCGCGATCTGCCGCGGGATGCAGGCGCTCAACGTCGCACGCGGCGGCTCGCTGCACCAGCACCTTCCCGACCGACCCGGCGTCACGATCGACCACCGCCAACGCGAGCCGGGCGACCAGTCGGTCCATGACGTGACGGTCGCCGCCGGCAGCCGGCTGGCGCGGCTGATGGGCGGCCACAGCGCGGCGGTCAACTCCTTCCACCACCAGGGGGTGCACCAGCTCGGCCACGGTCTGCGCGCGGTGGCGTGGTCCCCGGACGGGGTGATCGAGGGCCTCGAGGCGCCGGCGCGCGACTTCGCCGTCGGGGTCCAGTGGCACGCCGAGAGCCTCGTCGCGCGGCGAGAGCACGCGAACCTGTTCCGTGGCCTCGTCGACGCGGCGACGCGCTTCGAGTCCCAGGACGTCCGGGTGCGTGCGGCGTGATGCGAAGCCAGCTTCCCGAATGGGCCGTCTGGCAGGGCGGCAACGAGTACACCCTCGGCGCGGAGGAGGAGGTGATGCTGCTCAATCCGCACGACTGGTCGCTCGCGCAGCAGATCGACCGCGTGCTGCCGCGCCTGCCGGATTCGATGGACGGTCACGTCACGCGCGAGACGCACACTTCGGCGCTCGAGCTGGGCACCGGGATTCACCAGACCGCCGGCGGCATCCATGAGGAGCTGCGGACGTTGCGCGGCCAGCTCGACCGCGAGCTCGCGGCGCTCGGCCTACGCGCGGCCAGCTCGGGCACCCACCCCTCGACGGTCTGGCACGAGACGGTCGTCTCGAGCGGCGCGCGCTACGAGGCGGTCTACGGCTCGATGCGCGAGCTCGCGCGCCGCGAGCCGACCTTCGGGCTGCACATCCACGTCGGGGTCCGCGGGCCGGCCGAGGGCGTCCGCCTGTTCAACCGGATGCGCGTCCATCTGCCGCTGCTGCTGGCGCTGTCGGTCAACTCGCCGTTCTGGCAAGGCCGCGACACCGGCCTCGCCTCGGCGCGCACGCCGCTGTTCCAGGCGTTCCCGCGCGTCGGGATCCCGCGCGCCTTCCGCGACTACGAGGACTGGGTCGGCGCAGTCGACCTGCTGATCCGCTGCGACGCGTTCCCGGAGCCGACGTTCCTCTGGTGGGACGTCCGTCCGCAGCCGCGCTTCGGGACCGTCGAGGTGCGGGTGCTCGACGCGCAGACGACCGCCAGCGAGTCCGCCGCGCTCGCCGCGCTGGTCCAGTGCATCGCCCGGCTGGAGGTCGAGGAGGGCTACGTCGAGGCGACGCTGGTCGGCGCTCAGGAGGCGCTCGAGGGGAACCGGTTCATCGCCGCCCGCGACGGCATGGACGCCCGTCTGATCGATCCGGCGCGCGAGCAGCGGACGCCGGTCCGCGAGCAGCTCGACCGTTTGCTCGCCGCCTGCGCCCCCCACGCGGCGGAGCTCGGCTGCGAGACGGAGCTGGCGCTGATCGAGACGATGGCCGTGAGCAACGGCGCCAAGCGCCAGCTCGCGCTGGCTCGCGCCGAGGGGCGGCTGCCCGGGCTGGTCGAGGCACTCGCAGACCAGTTCTTGGTCGACCTCCAGCCGCACGAGACCGACGACGACGGCGCCGCCGCGACCGTCGCCGGTTAGAAGCTGTCGGGCGAGGCCCGCAGGCGCTGCTCCTCCTCCGCGGCCAGCTCGTCGCGCAGGGCGTCCTCGGTCAGCTCCGGCCTACCCGAAGCGCGCCGACGGGCATTGTTGGCCTCGAGCATCTGCGCGACGTCGTCGAGCTCGAGCTCGACCTCCTGCTCGATCGAGCGGGTCGGCTTCCAGTCGACCTGATCGGCCCCGGAGCCCGGATACCACTTGCCGAGCGCCAGCAGCAGCAGGATGCCGCCGATCAGGAAGCCGGCCGTCAACCAGGCAAACTCGTCCATCGACCGAGTCTAGACTGCTCCCCCGCGATCAATTTAGAATATTGTTCTAGAACATTATTCTAGTCATTGGAGTCGCATGATCAGCAACGTGCACGAGCGGGTTCTCGACGCCGACGGAGACGCGGTCGGCGCACTGGTCGACTCGCTGTCGTCCCCCGGCGACCGGTTGTGGCCAAAGCGCCGCTGGCCGCCGATGCGGTTGGACTGCGGCCTGGCGATCGGCTCGGACGGCGGCCAGGGCCCAGTCCGCTACGAGGTCGCGCGCTATGAGCCGGGAAGGATGGTCGCGTTCGCCTTCACGGCGAAGTTCCCGCTCGACGGCGAGCACCGCTGCGAGGTCCTCCCCGCTCCGGACAGCGGGACCCTGTTGCGTCACACGCTCGAAGGACACCCGAAGAGCTGGCTGCGCCTCGGCTGGCCGCTCTGCTTCCGCTGGCTCCACGACGCTTTGATCGAGGACGCCTTCGACCAAGCCGAGGCGGAGCTGGCCGGCGTCGAGTGGCGACCCCGGGAGCTACCGATCCATGTCCGTGCGCTGCGCGCCCTCGCGAAGCGCTTCAGCTAGCCGGAGCTACCGGTCGCGGAGCTGCCGCAGAACGAAGTGGAGAATGCCGCCGTTGCGGTAGTAGAGCCACTCGTTCGGCGTGTCGATCCTCACGCGAGCATCGAATACGACCGGCTCGCCCGACTCCGGCGTCGCGGTGACTTGAAGCGTCTTGGCGCCCTCCTCGAGCGGCGCCAGGTCGAAGCTCTCGAAGCCGGTCAGGCCGAGCGACTCGACCGACTCGCCGTCGGGGAACTGCAACGGCAGGATGCCCATTCCGACGAGGTTCGAGCGGTGGATCCGCTCGTAGCTCTCGGCGATCGCAAAGCGGATTCCCTGTAGGCGCGGCCCCTTGGCGGCCCAGTCGCGCGACGAGCCGGAGCCGTACTCCTTGCCGGCGAGCACGCCGAGCGGCACGCCCTCGGACTGGTACTCCATCGCCGCGTCGTAGATCGTCGTCTGCTCGCCGTCCTTGACGGTGATGCCGCCCTCGGTGCCGGGCGCGAGCTGGTTGCGCAGCCGCACGTTGGCGAAGGTGCCGCGCATCATCACCTCGTGGTTGCCGCGCCGCGAGCCGTAGGAGTTGAACTCGCGCTGCTCGACCCCGTGCTCGATCAGGTACCTGCCGGCGGGGCCGTCGCGCTTGATCGCGCCGGCCGGTGAGATGTGGTCGGTCGTGACGCTGTCGCCGAGCAGCGCCAGGATGCGCGCGCCGCGGATGTCCTCGAAGCCCTCGGGCGCGTCGGCCGGCATACCCTCGAAGTAGGGCGGCCGCTTGACGTAGGTCGAGCCGTCGTCCCAGGCGTAGCGGTCGCCCTCCGGCGTCTCGAGCGCGCGCCAGTGCTCGTCTCCCTCGTAGACCTCGCCGTAGCTCTTGCGGTACATGTCGGACTGCACCGCGTGCTCGACCGCCGCGTTGACCGCGGCCTGCGTGGGCCAGATGTCGCGCAGGTAGACCGGCCCGCCGTCCTTGTCCTCGCCGAGCGGCTCGGTCAGCAGGTCGAGATCCATCCGCCCGGCGAGCGCGTAGGCGACGCAGAGCGGCGGCGACGCGAGGTAGTTCATCTTCACCTCGGGGTGGATCCTGCCCTCGAAGTTGCGGTTGCCCGACAGCACCGAGCAGACGGTCAGGTCCTCGGCCTCGATCGCCGCCGAGACCTCCTCCGGCAGCGGGCCGGAGTTGCCGATGCACGTGGTGCAGCCGTAGCCGACGAGGCTGAAGCCGAGCTGCTCGAGCGGCTCGGTCAGCCCCCCGCGGTCGAGGTACTCGGTGACGACCTTCGATCCCGGCGCGAGGCTCGTCTTGACCCACGGCTTGCGCGTCAGGCCGCGCTCGACGGCCTTCTGGGCAAGCAGGCCGGCGCCGACCATCACCGAGGGGTTGGAGGTGTTGGTGCAGCTGGTGATCGCGGCGATCACGACCGCGCCGTCCTCGATGTCGAAGCTCTCGCCGCCCAGGGTGACCGAAGCCGAGCGCTTGGCCGGCGCCTCGGCCACCACGCCGTGCGCGTGAGCGGGTTGGCCATGATCGTCGCCGCCGTGGTCGCCCGGCTGATTGGCCGACGGATCGCTGGCCGGGAACGACAGCCGCGAGCCGTTTCCGCCGTTGTCGAGCTCCTTGCCGTTCTCGGCGTCGCTCAGCTCGGCGAGAAAGTCGGTCGCGGCGGCCGACAGCGCGATCCGGTCCTGCGGCCGCTTCGGGCCGGCGAGGCTCGGCTCCACCGTGCTGAGGTCCAAACCGAGCGTGTCGGAGTAGACGGCGTCCTCGCTGCCCGGCTCGTGGAACATGCCCTGCTCGCGCGCGTAGGCCTCGACGAGCTCGATCTGCTCGGCCGGCCGGCCGGTGAACTCCAGGTAGAGCAGCGTCTCGGCGTCGACCGGGAAGATCGCGCAGGTCGAGCCGAACTCCGGCGACATGTTGCCGATCGTCGCGCGGTCGGCGAGCGGGAGGTTCGGCAGTCCCGGCCCGTAGAACTCGACGAAGCGGCCGACGACGCCGTGCTCGCGCAGCAGCTCGGTGACGGTCAGCACGAGGTCGGTCGCCGTCGCGCCCTCGGGCAGCTCGCCGTCGAGCCGGAAGCCGACGACCTGCGGCAGCAGCATCGACACTGGCTGGCCGAGCATCGCCGCCTCGGCCTCGATGCCGCCGACGCCCCAGCCGAGCACGCCGAGGCCGTTGACCATCGTCGTGTGCGAGTCGGTCCCGACGAGCGTGTCGGGAAATGCCTGGCCGTCGCGGGCCGTCACGACGCGCGACAGGTACTCGAGGTTGACCTGGTGACAGATGCCGGTGTTCGGCGGCACCACCGCGAAGTTGTCGAAAGCGCCCTGCCCCCAGCGCAGGAAGGCGTAGCGCTCGTGGTTGCGCTCATACTCGCGCTCGGCGTTCTTCTGGAAGGCGAGCCGCTCGGCAAAGCTGTCGACCTGGATCGAGTGGTCGATCACCAGCTCGACCGGGACGAGCGGGTTGATCCGGGTCGGATCGCCGCCGAGGGTCTCCATCGCGTCGCGCATCGCCGCAAGGTCGACGATCGCCGGGACGCCGGTGAAGTCCTGCATCAGGACGCGGCTCGGCGAGTACGCGATCTCCTTCGACGGCTCGTCGGTCGCGACCCATGTCGCGACGTTCTCGATGTCCTGCCGCGTGACGGACTCGCCGTCCTCGTTGCGCAGCAGGTTCTCGAGCAGGATCTTCAGCGAGTACGGCAGCCGGGCGACGTCGAAGCGCGACTGCAGCGCGTCGAGGCGGAAGATCTCATGTGTCGTGCCGCCGACCTGGAGGGTCGCGCGAGCACCAAAGCTGTCTGGGTTGCCCACACCTGAACCGTACCTGTACCTTGCTGGAATGCGTCCATCCCTTCGCCGTTCCCTGATTACAACTGGCCTCCTATCGCTTGCTGTGCTCATCCCGGCAGCGCCGGCCGCGGCACAGTCGCCGAACATCTGCCCGGCGACCTTCCACGTGCTGCACGACGACACCATCGGCAAGCTGAAGCTTCAGGCCGGCCACTACCAGGTGACCGTGCGCGGCGGCCTGTCGTGCGCCGCTTCGACCGACTGGTTCGGCCGCTTCCTCGAGGACTGGGACGGCGTTCTGCCCCGCCCCTGGAAGCTGAACGCGGCCGCCGCATCGTTCACGCGCGGCAACAGCGGCGTCGGCTTCAGCGTCGTGCGGGTCGCTAACCCGAGCGGCGGAGGCGGAGGCGGTCGTCACCCGGGCTACGGCAAGCTCTGCCCGGGCACCTTCCGCGTGCTCCACAACGATCGCATCGGCGCTCTGCGCCTGTCGAAGGGCCAGTACACGATCACGCTGCTGTCGCTGACCGGACCCAGCTGCGGCCGCGCGTCGAACCTGTTCACGAACTTCCTCGACAACGACTACTCGGGCATCCTGCCCCGTCCCTGGGTGCTCGATCCCCAGACCGCGACCTTCCGTCGTGGCGCCGCGAACTTCGGCTTCCGCGTGAAGCCGGTTGGTGGCTGACCTAGAGGCCTATGAGCGGGCGTGTGCGGGGCTCGACGCCCCGTTCGCGCTCGTCGACCTCGACGCCATGTGGCTGAACGCGGCGTCGATGCTCGCCCGCGCGGACGGCAAGCCGATCCGCGTGGCGAGCAAGTCGGTCCGCTGCCGTGAGCTGCTGAACCGCATCCTTGCCCGTGACGCCGGGTTCAGGGGTCTCATGACGTTCACGCTTGCCGAGACGCTCTGGCTGCGCGGGCAGGGATTCGGCGATCTGCTGCTCGCCTATCCGACCGCCGATCGCGCCTCCCTGCGCGAGCTGGCGCGGATCGACGGCGCCGACGGGCCGATCGTGATGGTCGACTCGGTCGAGCAGCTCGAATGGATCGCCCACACCGCGCCCGATCCGGCCGCGCCGCTGCGGCTTTGCGTGGAGTTCGACACCGGCTACCGCCTGCCGGGCGGACTCGCGACGATCGGACCGAAGCGGTCGCCGATCCGCACGCCCGAGCAGGCCGCGGCGCTGGCGCGCGAGATCGACCGTCGCCCGCAACTCGAGCTGGCCGGGCTGATGGGCTACGAGGGCCACATCGCCGGTGTCGGCGACCGCCCGCTCGGCAAGCCGCTCCAGGGACCGGCGATCCGGGCGCTGCAGCGCGCCTCGGTCGCCGAGATCGCCGAGCGCCGGGCCGCGATCGTCGCGGCGGTCAACGCCGTCGTCCCGGTCGGGCTGGTCAACGGCGGCGGCACCGGCAGCCTCCACACGACGGCGACCGAGGAGGCCGTCACCGAGGTGACCGCCGGCTCGGGCTTCTACGCCTCGACGCTGTTCGACCGCTACTCCGCCTTCGAGCAGGCGCCGGCGGCGATGTTCGCCCTGCCGGTCGTGCGGCGCCCGCGCGAGGACACGGTCACGCTGCTCGGCGGCGGCTACATCGCATCCGGAGCGCCCGGCAAGGACCGACTGCCGCAGCCGTACCTGCCCGCTGGGCTGTCGCTCGACGGACTGGAGGGAGCCGGCGAGGTCCAGACGCCGGTCAAGGGCCCCGCCGCCCGCTCGCTGCGCGTCGGCGACAACGTCTACCTGCGCCATGCCAAGGCCGGCGAGCTCTGCGAGCGCTTCGACACGCTGCACCTGTTCGAGGGCGGCGAGCTGGTCGACGAGGTTCCGACCTACCGCGGCGAGGGCCATGCGTTCCTGTAGCCGAGCTCTTCGGGCGCTGCCGGCGCTGCTCGCGCTGGCGCTGCTGGCTCCGGCCGCCGCGCAGGCGAAGCCGAACATCGTCTTCATCATGACCGACGACCAGACGGTCTCCTCGACGTCGGTCCAGCGCAACGTCAGCCTGATCCAGGGCCAGGGCACGACGTTCACCCAGACCATCTCCAGCTATCCGCTCTGCTGCCCGTCGCGCGCCACCTACCTCTCCGGGCAGTACTCGCACAACCACGGCGTGATCCACAACGCCGGTCCGTTCGGCGGCTACACGCGCTTCGACAACTCGAACTCGCTGCCGCTCTGGCTGCAGGGCGCCGGCTACCGGACGATGCACGTCGGCCGCTACCTCAACGGCTACGGCGTCCAGAACCCCGACATCACAGAGGTCCCGCCCGGCTGGACTGACTGGGTCTCCGCCGTCGGCGACCAGGTCTTCAACTACGAGCGCTGGCAGACGAACGAGAACGGGCAGATCTTCAACCGTCCGGGGCCGGACGGTCCCGGCGAGCACCAGACCGACTTCTTCGGCCGCCGCGCGGCCGAGCTGATCGACCAGGCGGCCCCGTCGAACCAGCCCTTCTTCCTGTCGCTGACGTTCCCGGCCCCGCACAGCGGCTTCCCGATCGAGCCCGACGACCCACCGCTGCTCCCCACCCCTTACCCGGCCCCGCGCCACCGCGACGCGTTCGCCGGCACGCCGCTCCCCCGCCCGCCGAGCTTCGACGAGGCCGACGTGACGACCAAGCCGCAGATCGTCGCCGACCGCCCGCGGCTGTCGCCGGAGTGGGTCGCGGCGATCCAGGAGAACTACCAGCAGGAGCTGGAGTCGCTGCTGTCGGTCGACGACGCCGTCGGCGCGGTCCTGAACGCGCTCGAGCGCAGCGGTGAGCTCGACGACACGCTGCTGATCTACACCTCCGACAACGGCTTCTTCCATGGCGAGCACCGGATCGCCTCGGAGAAGATCCTGCCCTACGAGGAGGCGGCGCGAATCCCGCTGATCATGCGCGGTCCGGGCGTGCCGCGCGGCCGCGAGATCGGCCAGCTGGTGTCGAACATCGACTGGGCGCCGACGATCGTCGACGCCGCCGACGCGCGAGCGCGGCGGCTGATGGACGGCAGCTCGCTGTTCGGGGTGATGAAGGACCCGCGCCGCGAGCGTGGCCGCGAGATCGTGTTGGAGAACGGCGTCGGGGCCAACGGCGTGCCGATGTTCCGCGCGCTGCGCAACGAGCGCTACGTCTGGATCGACCACAAGACGACCGGCGAGTACGAGCTCTACGACCTGCGCAAGGACCCCTACCAGCTACGCAATCTCGAGGACCTCGATTCCTACGCCGCGATCCGCGGCGCGCTCGCGAAGCGGCTGAACAAGTTGCAGCGCTGTCGCGGCGCACGCGCCTGCGCGGCCAGCCGGCCGAAGCTGAGGCTGACGGTGCGACAGGAGAAGCCGAACCTGAAACGGCGCGGCGAGCGCCGTGCCCGACCAGCGGCCAAGTGCGTCGACCACGACCTCCGCCTCGGCGTCGCGGGCTCCGACCTCGACAAGCTGATCCGCGTCGACTACTACCGCGGCATGCGCAAGCTGCGCGGAACGCGCCGTGCCCCGTTCAGCGTCCGCGTGTCGCGCCGCGCTCTACCGCGTGGCCGCCGGCTGACGCTGCGCGCCCGCGCCACCGCCGTCGACGGTCGCCGCGCGACCTACGACAAGATCGTCCGCACCTGCCGGCGCTGACCGCGGCGGGATGCTGCTCATCGCGTGCTCGGCCAGCGCGGTGATCGTCAGGCTCGGGTTGACGCCGGGATTGGCCGGAACCGCGGAACCGTCGCAGACGAACAGGTTCTCGTAGCCGAAGACGCGCTGGTCGCGGTCGACGACGCCGCTGTCCGGATCCGCCCCGATCACAGCGCCGCCGAGGATGTGGGCCGTCGTCGGGATGTTCAGCATCGCCTCGGCCAACGAGCTCTGCGCGACGCCCCCGGTCCGCTCGGCGAACCACTCGGCCGCCTTGTTGGCGACCGGGATGAAGGTCGGGATCGGCTTGTCCGGGTCCTGCTCGGTCTGGAGCCGGACGCGGCCGTCGCGGGTCCGCCGCGGACGCAGCGCGATCGCATTGTCGAGCGTTTGCATCACCAGCAGGATGATCGTCCGCTGCGACCAGCCGGGCGCGGTCATCAGCTTTAGGAAGCGCAGCGGGTGGCGGATCAGCTGCGCGAGCAGCTTCAGCGGCCGCGTCGCGCGCGTGCCGTCGCCCACCAGCAGCGTGTTGAGCAGCTTCATCGACCCGCCCGCGCGGCCGTAGACGACGGTCTCGATGTGCGTGTCGGGGTCCGGGTAGATGCTCGACGTGATCGCGACTCGCCGGCTGTAGTCGACGCCGTCGTCGGGCGCGGTCACCGCAAGAATCGCCTCGCTGTTGGTCCGCACGAGCTCGCCGAGCCGCGGCGACAGCTCCGGCAGCGACCCGCTGTGGCGGCAGTTCGCGAGCAGCGTGTTCGTGCCGAGCGGGCCGGCGGCGAGGACGACGCCGCGGGCGGTGTGGACCTGGCGGTCACGGCGCCTGCGCGCGCCCGGGCGCTCGGTCACGACGAAGTAGCCCTCCGAGCCGTCGGCGGCGCCGAGCGGTTGGATGTCGACGACCTCGCGCTCAGCCTTGACGTCGACGCCGCGCCGCTCGGCGAACCAGAGGTAGTTCTTGACGAGCGTGTTCTTGGACCCCTGGGGGCAGCCGACCATGCAGCGCCCGCAGCGCGTGCAGCCGGTGCGGTCCGGGCCCTCGCCGCCGAAGTAGGGGTCGGGCACCGTCTCGCCGGGCGCGCCGAAGAAGACGCCGACGCGGGCGCGGCGGTAGGTGTCGCTGACGCCGAGCTCCTCGCCGAGCTCGCGCAGCAGGTCGCCGGCGACGTCGTCCTGGTCGTAGTCGACGACGCCGAGCATCCGCTGCGCCTCGTCGTAGTGCGGCGCCAGCTCGGCCTTCCAGTCGCCGAGCCCGCTCCACTGCGGGTCCTCGAAGAAGCGGCCGGGCGGCACGTACAGCGTGTTCGCGAAGCCGAGGCTGCCGCCGCCGACCCCGCTGCCGGAGACGACCGTGACGTCCTTGAAGGTCGTCAGGCGGAAGATCCCGCGCAGCCCGAAGCGCGGGTTCCAGAAGTAGCGCCGCAGGTCCCACGTGGACCGCGGTAGCTCGTCGTCCGCATAGCGGCGGCCGCTCTCCAGCACTCCCACCGAGTAGCCCTTCTCAGCCAGGCGCAGCGCCGAGACGCTGCCGCCGAACCCCGAGCCGATGACGAGCCAGTCGTAGTCGTAGGTCACCGGCCGCAGCTTACTCCCGCAACTGGCTGACTGGCCAAGTTCTAGAGTTCGCGCCGTGACACAGGCAGAGAAGGTCCTGGAGACCGCGCTGAGGCTGTTCACGCTCCAGGGCTACAGCGCGACGACGATCGAGGACATCAGGATGCAGTCCGAGGTCAGCGTCGGGGCGATCTACCACCACTTCGGCAGCAAGGAGGGGATTGCCGGAGCCCTCTACGTCGAGTCGCTGAGCGACTTCCAGCGCGGTCTGGTCGGCGCTATCGGCGTGCGCGAGCCGGACGCGGAGCGGGCCGTCCGGGCCGGCGTGGCGCACCACCTCGAGTGGACGGACACCAACCGCGACCGCGCCGGGTTCATGCTCCGCCGCCGCGAGACCGAGGTCACGGCGGCGAGCGAGACGGAGATCGCCGCGCTCAACCGGCGCCTTTTCGCGGACCTCGAGACTTGGTATCGCCCTCGGATGAGCGCGGGCGAGATTCGTGACCTTCCATTGCCGCTGCTCTGCTCGATCTGGTTCGGCCCGTCGCAGGAGTACGCAAGGGCCGTCATCGACGGGCCCGCGACCATTGCCGAGACGCGTCTCACCGACGCGACGCCCGCGTTGGCCGACGCCGCCTGGGCCGCGCTGCGCCCCGACCAGCTCAGCTAGCCGGCGGCGATCCGGTCGGCCGCGGCCTCGATCTTGTCCGGGTCCGGCTCCCAGTGAGCCTCCGGGTCGATCGGGGTGTCGCGCAGGTACGACTCCGCGTCGAGCGCCGCGGCGCAACCCGAGCCGGCGGCGGTGATCGCCTGGCGGTAGGTGTGGTCGATCAGATCGCCCGCGGCAAAGACGCCACCGAGCTTGGTGCGGCTCGAGCGGCCCTCGACCTTGACGTAGCCGTTCTCGTCGACCTCGACCTGATCCGCGACGAGCTGCGAGTTCGGCTGGTGGCCGATCGCGATGAACGCGCCGTCGACCTCGAGCGTACGGTCCTCGCCGCCCTCGGTGTTCGACAGGACCGCGCGTCCCAGCGATCCGTTCTCGCCGGCCTCGAAGCGCTCGATGGCGAACGGCGTCACGAGCTCGATGTTCTCGGTCTCGCGCGCCCGGTCGAGCATGATCGCCGAGGCGCGGAACTCGTCGCGACGGTGGACGACCTTGACGTCGGCCGCGAACTTCGCGAGGAAGGTCGCCTCCTCCATCGCGGTGTCGCCACCGCCGACGATGATCGTGCGCTTGCCGCGGAAGAAGGCCGCGTCGCAGGTGGCGCAGTAGGAGACCCCCCGCGAGGAGAGCTCCTCCTCGCCGGGAACGCCGAGCTTGCGAGGGTCGGCGCCCATCGCGAGCACCACGCTGCGCGCGCGGTACTCCTCGTCGCCGACCCAGGCGCGCTGGATGCCGCCGTCGGACAGCTCGAGCCGGGTCGCGTCGTCGGTGATGAAGCGCGTCCCGAAGCGCTCGGCCTGGGTGCGGAACTGCTGCATCATCTCCGGCCCCATGACGCCCTCGGGGTAGCCGGGATAGTTCTCGACGTCGGTCGTCTGCTGGAGCAGACCGCCCCACTGGAAGCCCTCGATCACCAGCGGCTCGAGGTCGGCGCGGGCCGTGTAGAGCGCAGCCGTGTAGCCGGCAGGACCGCTGCCGACGATGATCACGTCCTCGATTCGCTTCCCGGAATTCTCTGCGCTCATGTAGCCTCCGCCGTTACTTTACTTTCTGAAGTATAGCTCTGCCGCTCGCTCTCCCACCTGGCCACCGTACGGCGCAGCTGGAAGAAGGCGACGACCCCCGGCGGGATCGGCAGCCAGAACGCGATCACCCGGTATGTGAGCACAGCCGGGAAGACGATGCCAGCGGGAATGCCGAACAGCACGAAGGCGCCGATCATCCCCGCGTCGACCGAACCGACGCCACCCGCCGGCGACGGGATCAGGTTGGCGGCCATCCCGACGAAGAACCCCTTCACCAAGACGCCGAACGGGACGTCGCCGCCAAAAGCCTCGAAGCTCGCCCACAGCACGCCGATGTTCGCCGCCCAGAAGCCGATTGCGCCGCCGATCGCGAGCGCTCCCTGGCGTGGATGGCGGACGTAGTCGACCGCGGTGCGGATGCCGGTCGCCGCGGTCGCGGGGACCGGCGCCAGCTTGGCCGCGCCGCGTGCCAGCCTGCCCTTGCCCTTGAAGCTCGACAGGCGCCGCTCGAGATCGTCCGGGATCAAGGCGATCAGTCCTGCGATCAACATCGCCCCCGCCGCAAGCCCGGCCGGAACGATCGTCCCGGCGACCGGCGCGTCGCCAGGCAGCACGCCAGTCCGCAACAGCACGCCGAAGACGATCAGCGCGAACCCGTAGACGGAGTACATCAGCACCAGGAAGGCGACCATCCGGCAGGCCGAGCGCCGGCGCGGCATGCCGGCCTTGCGCAACGCCCAGTAGGTCAGGACGATCCCGCCGACACCGGCGGCCGAGAAGATCCGCGTCGCCGCCAAACCGGCCATCGTGATCTGGTAGCTGGCGTTGGCATCGAGGCGCTTGCGCACGCCCGCCGACGCACTGCCGCCGAGCACGCCACGGAACAACGCGACGTAGGAGCCGAAGGCCGCGACGTTGAACGCAACGGCGATCACGACCCAGTACCAGTCGGCGTGGCTGATTCTTGCCAACTCGCCGTCAAGACCGACGATCCGCGGGAACAGCACATAGATCGCCGCGATCAGCGCCAGGACCAGCAGCACACCGAACGTCAGGCGGCGCCGGTCGAGCAGCATCGCCCCCATCCCCGATACGCGCTCGTCCTCCTCGTGGTCCTCCTCGAAGACGTCCTCTTCGTCCTCGGCACGTACCGCCATCAGGCCGCTCCGGGCTCCAGTCGCTGGATCGCCCGTGCGGCGCGCAGCATGGCCGGCGCCGCCACAGGCGTCCCGCGGCGGACGACCTCGGACAGCGCGAGGCCGGCGACCAGGTCGACGACATAGTGCTCGCCGAGATACACCAGGCCGAAGCCCAGTGTCAGCGCGTAGGCCCAACCCAGTGCGCCCGGCCCCCTGCCGACCTCGGACAGCACCCGGGCGGCCATTACCGATGTTCCAAAGTGAAGTGACGGCATGGCGGCGAAGGGATTGCCCTCCAACCCATCGTAGAGCGGTCGCCAGAGACGGCCCCAGAAGCGCTCGCCGGACTCGACCATGATCCGCCGCAGCGGCGCGGTCCGTCCGCTCTCGGCCGCGTACCAGGGCGGTGCGGTCGGGATCGCCCAGTAGGCGATCAGGCCCAGGTCGAACGTCGCGGCGGTCATCGCGGCGCCGCGCACGAACCGGTCGTGGTGACGCAACAGCAGGAAGGCGACGGTCCCGTGCGGGACAACGAACCACGCCCAGTGGACCATCGACAGCGCCAGGTCGTGTGGGCGCACCTCTCCAGGACGCCCGAGCGCACGCTGCAGGCGCGCGTTCGGCAGCTCGCCAGCGCCGATCAGCCGGTCCACGCGAATCGGATAGTCGACACGGGTTCGCCGCAGCAGCGCGTCGGGATCGTCATCGGGCATGTCGTAGTGGGCGTAGTAGGCCCACATCTGCAGCGCGTAGATGCCGGCGTCGCGCATCCGCGTGCGGGGGGTCGCCAGCGCGAGCGCCACCGGCGCCTGAAACGACAACGCGGTGACGACCTGCGGCTTCAGTCGCAGGCGGTGGCGCAGGAGCGGCGTGGCGATTCCGACCGCGACGGCGCCCCACGCAACTGTCCGAAGGGCGCGCGAGCTTCGCAAACCGGCGCCAGCTTACCGGCCGGGTCAGCCGTCAGGGTCGAGGATGCGGACCTCGACGGGGGCGCGCGCTGCGAACGAATCGGCGTCCGCGCGGGTTCCGAGATGGCTGCCCCAGTGCATCGGCACCGCGACGCGCGGCTGGATTCGGCGCGCCGCCTCGACCGCCTCGCCGGCCGTCATCACGTACGTCCCACAGACCGGCAGCAGCGCCACGTCGACGCCGACCACCGCGTCCATCTCGGGGATCACGTCGGTGTCGCCGGAGTGGTAGAGCCGCTCGCCGCGCACGTTGACGTCGAAGCCGACCAGGCCCGCCTCGCGCGGATGGAAGGCGTTGCCCTCGCTGTCGCGCTTCGAGGTGTTGTACGCGGCGACCGCCGTCACGTCGATCCCGCGCAGGTGGTCGAGCTCGATCGTCTCGCCCGGCGCGATCGACGCGACCTGCCCGCGCGCCCGCTCGGCGACCGCGGCCGGGGCGATCAGCCACGTCTCGTCGTGCGACAGCGCCTCGACGTCCTGCGGCGAGAAGTGGTCGTAATGGCCGTGGGTGATCAGGACCACGTCGGCCGGAGGCGCCCCGGCGGACACGCGATATGGGTCGACGTAGATCATCGCCCCCTCAGCCTCGATCCGGAAGCCCGCATGCCCGAGCCAGACGACCGAGTCGATCAGCATGCGGCCAGGATACGGTTGCCGCCGCAAGTCCGAGAGCGACAGGAGCAAGAGTGAGCTACGAGACGGTCAACTGGGAGCAGGACGGCGGCGTGGGTCGGATCGTCCTCAACCGTCCAGAGACGTTGAACGCCTGGAACACCCAGTTCGGCGACGACCTGAAGGAGGTCGTAGCGCTCGCGGCCGGCGATCCCTCCGTGCGCGCCGTCCTGCTGACCGGCGCCGGGCGCGCCTTCTGCTCCGGCGCCGACCTCAAGGCGGGGGTCGAGGACCTCGCCGACGACGGCATGCCCGACATCGAGGGCCGCCTGCACGCCGTCTTCCACCCGATCCTCACCGGGCTGCGCACGATGCCCAAGCCCGTCGTCGTCGCCGTGAACGGGCCGGCCGCGGGCATCGGCGTGTCGCTCGCGCTCACCGGCGACCTCGTGCTGGCGTCCGAGTCGGCGTTCTTCCAGCTTGCGTTCGCGAACATCGGCCTGATGCCGGACGGGGGCTCGACGCTCCTCGTCCCTGCCCGCGTCGGCAAGTCGCGCGCCTTCGAGATGGCGCTGCTTGCCGAGCGGATCCCCGCCGAGCAGGCGCTCGACTGGGGCCTGATCAACGCCGTCCACCCCGACGGCGAGCTGCTCGATGTCGCCGGCGCTCTCACCGCGCGACTGGCCAATGGCCCCACGCGCGCCTACGCGAGCGCCAAGCAGGCACTCAACGCCGCGATCTACCCAAACCTCGATGAACAGCTGGATCTGGAGGCAAAGTTGCAGCACGAGCTGGGCCGTTCGAAGGACTTCGTCGAGGGCGGCGTCGCCTTCGTCGAGAAGCGCAACCCCGAATTCACGGGCGCGTGACGTGAGTCGCTCTGGAACCGGCCAAGCGACGCCGGGGGTCCGGGGGCGTGAGCCCCTGGGTAATATTCCGCGCGCTTTGCCCGCCGTCCGTCCTCCCCACCCCCGTCGTGTCGCCCTGCTCGCCCTTGCGGTGGGTGCTCTGCTGGCGCTGCTGATCGCCCCCGCGGCCACGGCGGACATGTTCACGCCGGAGTCCGGCGGCTCGCCGAACGCCGACAAGATCGACTCGCTCTACAAGATCATCTTCTACGTCGGGGTCGTGATCTTCATCGCCGTCGAGGGGGCGTTGATCTGGGCGCTCGTCAAGTACCGCGCTCGGCGCGACGGCCCTCAGGAGGGCGAGCAGATCCACGGCAACACGCCGCTCGAGGTCGGCTGGACGATCGGCGCGGCCGTGATCGTCGTCATCCTCGCGATCGTCACCTTCCTCTACCTCGGCGACATCAAGAACCCGCCGGCCTCGGGCCCAGACGACCTCGCCGGTGGCGTCCAGGTCGCGTCGATCGACCAGCCGACGCCGCCGAAGGGCTCGAGCGACAACCTGACCATCGACGTCAACGGCCAGCAGTACCTCTGGCGCTACGACTACCCGGGCGGCGCCTTCAGCTACTACGAGATGGTCGTCCCGACCGACACGACCGTCGTGGTCAACCTGACCGCGTCCGACGTCATCCACTCCTGGTGGATCCCGAAGCTAGGCGGCAAGATGGACGCCGTCCCGGGCTTCGTCAACAAGACCTGGTTCAAGATCTCCGAGCCGGGGACCTACATCGGCCAGTGCGCCGAGCTCTGCGGCTCGGGCCACGCCGACATGCGCGCCCGCGTCCGCGCGGTCACCCCGACCGAGTACCTAGCCTTCCTGGACCGCCAGAAGGCAGACCTCGAGGCATCACAGGACGCGCTCGCCGCGCAGAGGAAGGACCGCTAGACCGTGGCCACCACCGACACGACAGCCCTCCGCCCCGAGATAGTCATGCACGGCCTGCCGCCCGAGCCGAAGGGCTGGCTCTCCTGGCTGACGACGACCGATCACAAGAAGATCGGGATCATGTACTTCGTCGCCACCTTCATCTTCTTCATCCTCGGTGGCGTCGAGGCCCTGCTGATGCGGCTCCAGCTCGCGCAGCCGGACAGCACGCTGCTCAACGCGGAGACCTACAACGGGCTCGCGTCGATGCACGGCACGACGATGATCTTCCTGTTCATCGTCCCGGTGATGGCGGCGTTCGGCAACTACTTCGTGCCGCTGATGATCGGCGCGCGCGACATGGCCTTCCCGCGGCTGAACGCGCTGTCGTTCTGGCTGCTCGCCTTCGGCGGCATCGCCTTCTACGCCAGCCTCTTCTGGGAGCCGCCGCAGGCCGGCTGGACCTCCTACGCCCCGCTCTCCGACGACGCCTACATGCCGAGCGGCGGCATCGACGCCTGGATCTTCCTGATCCACCTCACCGGCCTGTCGTCGCTGGTCGGCGCGATCAACTTCGTCGCGACGATCCACAACATGCGCGCGCCCGGCATGAGCTGGGGCCGGATGCCGCTCTTCGTCTGGTCGATCCTCGTCTACAGCTACCTGCTGATCGCGGCCCTGCCAGCGATCGCGGCGGCGGTGACGATGCTGCTGACCGACCGCCACTTCGGCACCGCCTTCTTCGACCCGAACGGCGGCGGGGACCCGATGCTCTGGCAGCACCTTTTCTGGTTCTTCGGCCACCCCGAGGTCTACATCATGATCCTGCCGGCCTTCGGGATCATCTCGGAGATCCTGCCGGTCTTCTCGCGCAAGCCGATCTTCGGCTACAAGGCGATCGCGGCATCGACCGTGGCGATCGCCTTCCTCGGCCTGCTGGTCTGGGCCCACCACATGTTCACGACGCCGACCTCGACCGTCGTGCTGATCTTCTTCATGCTGTCCTCGTTCGCGATCGCGGTGCCGACCGGCATCAAGATCTTCAACTGGATCGCGACGCTGTGGAAGGGCTCGATCGTGTTCAAGACGCCGCTCTACTTCGCGGCCGCGTTGCCGGCGCTGTTCGTGATCGGCGGCATCTCGGGCGTGATCCTGGCCGTCTTCCCCGTCGACTGGCAGCTGCACGACAGCTACTTCGTCGTCGCCCATCTCCACTACGTGCTGTTCGGCGGCTCGGTCTTCGGGATCTTCGCCGGCATCTACTACTGGTTCCCGAAGATGACCGGCCGGATGATGAGCGAGGGGCTCGGCAAGCTCTCCTTCTGGGTCATGTTCATTGGCTTCAACATGACCTTCCTGGTCCAGCACTCCGCCGGCCTGTCGGGCATGCCGCGCCGCGTCTACGACTACTCGGGCGACCTCGGCGTCAACGAGTACAACCTGATCTCGACGATCGGCTCTTTCCTGCTCGGGATCGGCGTTCTGCTGACAGTGGTCAACGCGCTGCGCTCCTACCGCAACGGCAAGGTCGCGGGCAACGACCCGTGGAAGGGCAACACGCTCGAGTGGTACGTCCAGTCGCCCCCGCCGGTCAACAACTTCGACGTGGTGCCGCGCGTCCGCTCGGTCGAGCCGATGAAGGACATTCGTCGTGAGGTCGCACGCTCCGGCGAGGTCGCCGGCAGTGTGGCGCAGCCGGTAGCCTCCGGCACGTGACCTCCCCCTCAGCGGGCCCCGAATTGGGCGCCGCGGGCGCGGATCGCGCCTACCGCCGGCTAGCCCTGGCCACGATCTTCATGACGTTCTTGCTGGTGATCATCGGCGGGATCGTGCGCGTGTCCGACTCCGGCCTCGGCTGCGGACCGGCCAACTCGGGCTTCCACGGCTGGCCGTTCTGCAACGGCGACGTCGTCCCCGGACTCGACCTCAACACGATCATCGAGTACTCCCACCGGACGGTCGCGGGAATCGTCGGGGTGATGACGATCGCCCTCGCGGTGCTCGCCTGGCGCCGTCACCGCGGCAACGTGGCGCTGGTGCGCGCCGCCGTCGGGGCGGCGGTGCTGGTCATCGCGCAGGGCCTGCTCGGCGCTCTGACCGTCGAGCACAACCTCGACGAGACCCTCGTCGCCGCACACCTCGGTCTCGCGATGATCTTCTTCGCGCTGACGATCTTCATCTGGCGCGCCTCCAAACCCGAGAACCAGGGAGCCGACCCGGCCGACGGCGGCCGCGGCTTCCGTCCGCTGGCGCTCGTCTCCAGCGGCTTCGCCTTCTGCACGATCGTCGCCGGCGGCTACATGGCCGGCACGCAGAACTACGGTCGCGCCGACTACCAGCTCGGCGACGGCGCCCACCACGCCTGCGGCAAGGAGTTCCCGACCTGCAACGGCGGCTTCCTGCCGTTCGGCGAGACGCGGCTGGTCGACATCCACCTGACCCACCGCGTCTTCGTCTACCTGACGACGGTCCTCGTGCTGACGCTGATCGTGCTCGCGCTGCGCCGCCGGCCGAGCCCGGGCGTCGTGCGCAGCGCCTGGATCGCGCTCGGGATCCTCGGCGCGCAGCTGCTCGTCGGCGCGCTCAACGTGTGGCTCGACGAGTACGAGGCGCTGATCGTCCTGCACCTCGCGCTCGGGACGCTGCTGTGGGGAACGCTGGTCGGCCTCGCCTTCCAGCTCTTCCGCGTGCCAAAGCCCGTAGAGTCCTCGTCCGGCACGTCCAGCCGCGAGGCACTGACGACCTAAGACCAAGATGCCCGACGGAGTCACCAGCCAGCCAGCTGTAGCCGCCGCCCCGCGCGCCGGCTCGCGGGCGCGCCAAGTCGTCGCCGACTACGTCGAGATGACGAAGCCGAAGGTCCAGTCGCTGCTGATCTTCACGACGGTCACGACGATGTACATCGCCGGCGACCCGTCGATCGGGCTGGTCCTGCTGACCTGCCTCGGCGGCTACCTGTCGGCCGGCGGCGCGGGCGCCGTCAACCACTGGTACGACCGCGACATCGACGCCCAGATGGCGCGCACGGCCGACCGGCCGGTCGCCTCCGGCCGGGTGTCGCCGCGCGCCGCGCTGATCTACGGGATCGCGCTTGCCGCGCTCGCCTTCGTCGTGCTCGCCGTCGGCGTCAACCCGCTCGCCGCGGTGCTGTCGCTGTCGGGCTTCCTCGGCTACACGCTCGTCTACACGATGTGGCTGAAGCGCTCGACCCCGCAGAACATCGTCATCGGCGGCGCCGCCGGCGCGGTCCCGCCGCTCGTCGGCTGGGCGGCCGCGACCGGCAGCCTGAGCTGGACGGCGCTCTACCTGTTCGCGATCGTCTTCTACTGGACGCCGCCGCACTTCTGGGCGCTCTCGCTGCTGATGAAGGACGAGTACGCGAAGGTCGGCGTGCCGATGCTGCCGGTCGTGCGCGGCGAGCGGGAGACCCGCCGCCAGATCGTCCTCTACTCGCTGCTGCTCTACGCGATCACCCAGCTGCCGTTCTGCGCCGGCGGCTTCGGCGTGCCATACCTGGTGGCGTCGGTGGCGCTCGGCGGCGTCTTCATCGCCTTCGCGATCCAGCTCTACCGCAACCCGAGCCGCCCCGCGGCGCTGCGCCTCTACCTCTACTCGCTGCTCTACCTCGCGCTGCTGTTCGGCGCGATGGTCGTTGACGCACGACTCTGAGCCCACCGGCCGGCTGCCCAGCCAGGCGCGGCTGCTGTTCGCCGGCCGCTCGCTGGGCTGGGCCGTCCCACTCGTCCTCGTCGCCTTCACCGGCGCGAGCGCGCTCGAGACCGAGGCCCCCGGCTGGGTTCCCACAGCGATCCGCGTCGCGACCGTCCTGATCGTCCTCGCCGGCCTCGTCTTGGAGCCCCAGCGCCGCTGGCGCAACTGGCGCTACGAGTTGCGCGACGAAGAGATCGACCTGCGCCGCGGGGTCCTCGTCGTCACCCGCACGCTGATCCCGACGATCCGCGTCCAGCACGTCGACACCCAGCGCACGTGGCTGTCGGATCAGCTCGGCCTGCGCTCGGTGGTGATCCATACCGCCGGCGGCTCACACCGCATTCCTGCGCTCCGCCCCGACGAGGCGACACTCATCCGCGACCGCATCGCCCAGTTGGCGCAGCGCCCCGACGATGTCTGACGAGCGGGAGCAGCCGGCCGCGCCAACGCTGGCGGCGCGCCGCCTGCACCCCGCCGGCGCCGTCCTCTCGGCGCTCGACGACGTCCGCAACGCCCTCTTCAGCGTCGTCGTGCTGATCGTGCTCGGGTCGCAGTCCGGCAACCTCGGCACGATCCTCGTGCTGCTCGGCGTCGTCGGCGCCGCGATCGCCGTCGCGACGGGCTATCTCCGCTGGCGCGCCGAGACCTACGAGATCGCCGACGCCGCGATCCGCCACCGCCACGGGGTCATCTCGCCCGACGAGACCGTCGTCCCGCTCGCGCGCGTCCACTCGATCGACGTCGCCCAGGGGCCGATCCAGCGGATCTTCGGCGTCGACGAGCTCCACGTCCAGACCGCCGGCGGCGGCGAGAAGGGTGAGATCGTCCTGCGCGCCGTCAGTCCCGCCGAGACCGCCCGCCTGCGCGCGGCCGCGGGCCTGCCGGAGGCGACGGCGACCGACCTGCCCGAATGGCGGCTCTCGCCGCGCGGGCTGATCCTGGTCGGCCTGACCGCGCCGCAACTCGGCATGTTGCTGCCGCTCGTCGGCGGCGCCTTCGCCGTCGGCAACGACCTGCTCGGCCAGCAGGGCGCCCGCGACACGCTCGCCGACCGCCTCCCGACCGAGACCGGCGCGATCCTGCTGCTGATCGCGGCCGCGGTGCTCGCCGCCTGGCTGCTCTCCTTCCTCGGCTCGCTGGTCGCCTTCGCCGGCTTCTCGGTCACCCGCGACGGCGACCACCTGCGCATCCACCGCGGCTTCCTCCAGCGCCGCGCCACCAGTGTCCCGCTCCGCCGCGTCCACGCCGTCTCGGTCGCAGAGGGTCCCTTCCGCCGCCCCTTCGGCCTCTGCTCCGTCCGCCTCGAGACCGCCGGCCATGGCTCCGAGGCGGCCGCGGCCCGCACCCTCTTCCCCCTGCTCCCGATCGCCGGGCTCGACGCCCAGCTGGCCAGCTTCGTCCCGGCGCTCGCCGGAACCGGCGCGCCCCCGGCGTTCACGCGCCCGCCCCGGCGCGCGATCCGCCGCTACCTCCTCCCCGGCACGATCACGGTCCTCCTGCTCGCGATCGCCGCCACCGTGGCCTGGGCGGTCGCCTGGCCCGCGATCCCCGTCCTGACCGCGCTGGCCGCCCTCGACGGCCTCGCCCGCTACCGCTCCGCCGGCTCCCAGCTCGACTCCAGCCGTCTGCTGCTCCGCCGCGGCTCGATCACCCGCCGCACCCTGATCGCCCGCCGGACCCGCCTCCAGGACCACTCCTTCGCCCAGAGCACCTTCCAGAACCAGGCCGACCTCGCCGACATCTCGATCACCGTCGCCTCCGGCACCAGCTCGAAGGTCGCCCACCTCGAGGCCACCGACGCCACCACCCTCTTCGAGCGGCTCCGTCCGGGCCGCTCCTCACCATCCCTGGGGTGATCGGAGCCGAGATCATCTGCACCGACGAGTCCTGCGCCGTGACGGTCGACGTCGTCGTCGACTCGCTCGAGGATCTGGATCTGCTCGCCTGCGACGGCTGCGGCTGCGTGATGCAGACCCTCGCCGTCTGGGAGGTAGTGGAGCTCCGCCCCGCCGCGCCGGTCACCCCGCTGCGCAGCGCCCATCCGCCGCTCGCGGCCTAAGAAGCGGGCAGGCGCGCCGCGGCCGGCTCGTCCAGCAGCACGGTCAACGTGCCCGGGTCCGGGCGGACGTGGCTCGACGGAGCGTCGAGTCCAGGCGCGTCGCCGAAGGCGCGCGCGACCGCGTCGGCCTTGTCGGCCCCCGAGATCAGAAAGACGACCTCGCGCGCGGCGTCGAGGACCGGCAGCGTGAGCGTGACGCGTGGGACCAGCGGGGCCATGCCCGGCGTCTCGACGCCGACGGCCCAGCGCTTGCGCTCAGCCAGGGCGTCGTCGTTGGGAAAGAGCGACGCCGTGTGGGCGTCGGGGCCGATGCCGAGCAGGATCAGGTCGAATCGGGGCCACTCACGCTCGCTGAAGACGAACCGCAGCTCGTCCTCGTACAGCTTCGCGGCGCGGTCTGGACCGAGCTCACCCTGGATCCGCCGCCAAGAGGACGGATAGTCCTCGTCGGCGATTCGGCCGACCAGCGTCTCGTCGACCATCCTGAAGTTCGAGTGCTCGTGGCCTGCTGGAACGCAACGGTCGTCACCGAGCCATAGATCCACCGAGTTCCAGTTCAGGCCCATCTCGGCCAACAGCTCGTAGGCCCGGCGGGGCGTGGACCCGCCCGCCAACGCGATGTGACCCCCACGCCGCACCACCGCGGCAATCCGCTCCGCCGCTGCCGCGGCGGGATCGGCGACGATCTCGATCGCGCGGCTCATCCGCAGATCATCGCCTCCGACGCCGATAGCGCCTGCCCGTAGCCCTTGTCGCGCAGCAGTGCCTGGCGGATTCCCTCGCCGAGGATGCCCGCCTCGCCGCGCGACGCGCCGGTCACCGTCCAGCGCGACTCGTGTCCGTCCGATGTCCGGCGCCAGGCCGACAGGCCGCCTGGACCGCGATCGAGCGAGATAGCGAGACCGGAGCGGGTCTCGATCGTCAGACCGGCGAGGCCCGGGATCGGCATCGTGTCGTCGGGGTCGAGCGCCAGCGCGACCGCTCCGTCGGGAGCGTCCGCCGAGCCCGTTCGACGCCCGTCGCCGTCCGGCTCGCCGATCCTGCCCGGCGTCCAGCCGAGTCGTCGGGCGAGCCAGCCGAGCAGCAGCACGCCGGCGACCGCCGAGTCCGGCTGGTGGCGAACCGTCACGGCGCTGATCTCGCCGAGCTCGGGCCGCCACTGTGGGGGGTCGAAGGTCGCCGCGATCCGCTCACGCCACGGCGTCGAGCGCAACCAGGCGAGGTCGACGACATAGGCGCGCTGCTCGAGCGCGGCGGCATGAGCGATCGCATCGCGCGCGTCGAGCTCGGAGACCGAGTCGATCAGCACGATCTGCGCCAGCCGCAGCAGCGAAGCGACCGCCTCGTCGTGACCGTGCGGCGACCAGACGAGCGTCATCAGGTCGGAGACGAGCAGCGAGTCGACGATTCGGTCGAGGTGCTCGAGGTGGCCGGGACCGATGTCGACGATGACCTCCTCGCGCGCGACCGCGAGCCGCCCGGCCGCAACGTCGTCCTCGTTGACCGTGACCGACGCGACGGCGTCGATCTCGGTCCGTCCTTGCTCGACCGCGCACAGGATCGTGCGCGACGCGTGGTAGCGGCCGACGTTGTCGAGCCGGTTCTGGATCTCGCCGCGCCACTCGTGGTCGGCAATCACGACCAGATTCAGCACCCGGGCCGGGGCGCAGGCGTCACCGGCCTCGTAGCGCTGCTTGAGCAGGTCGCGCAGCGCCTCGTCGATAGCGGACGGCGTCGTGTCCTGGGCGGACCAGACCGTTCCGCTCTCGGTCATAGGGCGCGCCAGCGCTCCCCTGGGCCCAGCAGGCCGTCGGCCTCCTCGGGACCGGCGGTACCCGCCTCGTACTGCGGGACGGCGCCGTCCTGGGCGTCCCAGCCGGCGAGGATCGGGTCGCAGATCGTCCACTGCGCCTCGACCTCGTCGTTGCGCGTGAACAACGTCGCGTCGCCGCGCATCGCGTCGGTGATCAGCCGCTCGTAGGCCTCGGGCGACTCGGACATGAACGACGTCCCGTAGAGGAACTCCATGTTGACCGGCCGGATGCGCATCCGGCTGCCGGGAATCTTCGCGCCGAGCGAGATCGTCACGCCCTCGTTCGGCTGCACGCCGAGCACGATCTGGTTGGGCTGCACGCCGACCGAGCCCTCCTGGTCGAAGGCGAGGTGCGGAACCGGCTTCAGCGTGACGGCGATCTCGGTCACCTTGCGCGGCAGCCGCTTGCCGGTGCGCAGGTAGATCGGCACGCCGGCCCAGCGCCAGTTGTCCACTTCCAGCCGCAACGCGACGTAGGTCGGGGTCTTGGAGTCGGGCGGCACGCCCTCCTCCTCGAGGTAGCCGGGAACGTGCTCGCCGCCGACGACACCGGGCCCGTACTGGGCGCGGACCGCCATCTCGTCGACCGTAGCGGGATCGGGCGCGTGGATCGCGTGCAGCACCTTGACCTTCTCGTCGCGCACGTCGTCGGCCGAGAAGGACGTCGGCGGCTCCATGCAGAGCAGCGTCAGCAGCTGCAGCATGTGGTTCTGAACCAGGTCGCGCAGCGCACCGGCGCTGTCGTAGTAGCCGGCGCGACCGCCGATCCCGAGATCCTCGGAGGCGGTGATCTGGACGTGGTCGACGTAGTTGCGGTTCCAGATCGGCTCGAACAGCCCGTTCGCGAACCGAAACGCCAGCATGTTCTGGACGGTCTCCTTGCCCAGATAGTGGTCGATCCGGAAGACCTGGCGCTCCTCGAGCACTTCGAGCACGTCGCGGTTGAGCTGCTTGGCCTCGGCGAGATCGGTGCCGATCGGCTTCTCGATCACCACGCGGACCTCGGCGCCCGGCTTCTCGTTGAGCCCGTGCTCGCCGAGCTTCGTGACGATCACGGGGAAGAACATCGGCGCCGTCGAGAGGTAGAAGACGCGGTTGAACGAGATGCCGGCGTCGGCGTCGAGCTCGTCCTCGATCTTGGCGATCTCGTCGTAGACGTCTGGATCGTCGAAGCTTCCCGGCACGAAGCGGGCGTGGTCGATCAGCGCCGCAAGCACCTTCTCGTCCGGCTTGCGCCGCGAGAACTGGCGGATCGCCTCGCGGGCCATCTCGCGGAAGTCGCCGTGCGGCATGTCGCTGCGCGACGAGCCGATCAGGTTGAACCGCTCCGGCAGCGCGCCCTCATGGGCGAGGTTGTAGAGCGCCGGCAGCAGCTTGCGTCGCGAGAGGTCGCCGGTCGCGCCGAAGATCGTCAGCGTCGTCGGGCGGATCGGCACCCGCTCGAGCCCCTCGGCGAGCGGATTCGCCTGCTGCCCGGCGACCGGCGGCGAGACGGTCGTCACAGCATCGTCCCGATCTTCGCGGTCAGCTCGCGCAAGGCCGCCACATGATCTCCCCTCAGGCGGACGCGAGCGGCCGGGAGCCCATGCTCGCGCAGCGTCAGCATGTCGCCGGTCGCGGCGCCGTTCTTGAGCTCGTCGAACGTGAAGTCGGCGTCGGGCACCTGGACATCGTCGTCGCCGTCATGGATCAGCTGGAGGAAGAGGCCGGTCTTCGGTCCCCCCTTGTGGTACTGACCGGTCGAGTGCTGGAAGCGCGGGCCGTAGCCGAACGTCGTGGTGGCGCGGGTGGCGTCTCGGATCGCGGTCCGCAGCTCGTCGATCGCCTCGTCGAACTCCGGCAGCGGCTGGACGTAGGCGAGGATCGCGACGTAGTGCGGCGGCGCGGCCTCGCGCAGCAGCGCGCGCAGCGCGTCGTCGTCGGCCTCCTCGACGACCGGCGGCTCGGCGGCGGCGAGCACCTTGTCGGTGTTGTCCTTCGCCTCCTGGACGTTCGGCTGGTCGAATGGATTGATTCCGAGCGCCCAGCCGGCGACGGCGACCGCGAACTCGGCGAAGAAGAAGACCCGTCCGAGCCCCTCGGCGCCGTCCGTCGTGACCGTGATCACGGGCTGGTCGGCCTCGCGCAGCGCCTGGACGCCGGCGTCGAGGTCGGCATCAGGCTCGTCGGCGTCGCGCAGGTAGACGAAGACGCGATCGTCGCCGTAGCTCTCCGGCTTGCCGAGCGGCTCGCCGGCGACCGGCAGGATCCCGCGCCCCTGCTTGCCGGTCGACTCGGCCACCAGCTGCTCGACCCAGAGGCCGAAGCTGGAGATCCGCGGCGACACGACGAAGGTCAGCTTGTCGCGACCGCGCAGCGCCGCCTCGCCGATCGCGGCGCCGAGCCAGAGGCCGGAGTTGTGCGCGGTCCCGTCGAAGTTCTGGCACGCCGCCTCGGCCTCCTTGGCCGACCCGAGCAGCGCCTCGACGTCGACGCCCATCAACGCCGCCGGGACCATCCCGAAGTGCGACAGGACCGAGTAGCGGCCGCCGATGTTCGGGTTGTTCTCGAAGACCCGCCGGAAGCCGCGCTCCCGCGCCTTCTCGACAAGCGGGCTGCCGGGATCGGTCACCGCCGCGAACTGCGCGCCGTTGCCGCCGGTCCGCTCGTAGAAGTGCTTCATGTGCGACAGCGTCTCGATCGTTCCGCCCGACTTCGAGGAGACGAGGAAGAACGCCTTCGACAGGTCGAGCGAGCGCTCCAGCGCGAGGATCGCTTCGGCGTCGGTGGTGTCGACGACGTGCAGCCGCAGCCCACCCTCAATCTCACCGAAGCTGCGCCGGATGACCTCGGGGCCGAGGCTCGAACCGCCCATCCCGAGCAGCACCGCATCGGTGAAGCCGTCGGCCTTGACGCCGTCGACGAACTCGCGCAGATCATCGACCTGCTCCAGCAGCTCGTCGGAGACGGTCAGCCACCCGAGCCGGTTGCCAATCTCCGGCACCCCGGGTCCGCCCCAGAGCGACTCGTCCTTCGCCCACAGGCGGCGAGCGACGTCCTCGGACTCGGCGAGCTTCGCGCGCTCGGCGATCGGACCCTCGAGGTCGGCCGGCAGCGACGACTCGATCGTCTGCGGGCGGCCGGTCAGGACCGCCTCGCGGATCGACTCGACGCCGGAGATCAGCTTGTCGAACGGCTCGACGAACTTCTCGATCCCCTCGCGCAGCAGCGTGTCGGTGACGTCGGTCATGTCGATGCCCGCCTCGGCGAGCGCGTCGAGCACCGGCGCCGGATCGCGATCGGCGGACCCGGGGTCGATCTCCGACCGCTCGGCGACGGCGAGCAGCGTGTCCATCGGCATCGTGTTGACGGTCGTCGGGGCGACCAGGCCGTCGACGTACTTGGTGTCGGGATAGGCCGGGTCCTTGACGCCGGTCGAGGCCCACAGCGGCCGCTGCAGCGGCGCTCCGGCCTCGCGCAGCGCCGCGTAGCGCTCGCCGTGGAAGATCCGCTTGAAGCTCTGGTAGGCGGCCTGGGCGTTGGCGATCGCCGCCTGCCCGCGCAGGTCCTCGCGCCCGAGCTTCGCCAGCCGCTTGTCGACCTCGCTGTCGACGCGCGAGACGAAGAAGCTCGCGACCGAGTGGACGTCGAGCGACTGCCCTGCCTCCATCCGGCGCTCCATCCCGCGCACGTATGCCTCGGCGATCGCCTCGTAGGACTCGACCTTGAACAGCAGGGTGACGTTGACGTTGATGCCGTCGGCAGTCGCCTCCTCGATCGCCGGGATGCCCTCCTCTGTACCCGGAATCTTGATCATCACATTCGGCCGGTCGACGCGCTGCCACAGCTCGCGGGCCGATGCCAGCGTCGCATCGGTATCGTGGGCGAGCGACGGCTCGACCTCGAGCGAGACGAAGCCATCGGCGCCGCCCGCCTCCTCCCAGACCGGCCGTAGGATGTCGCAGGCGTCCTGGACGTCGCGGATCGCGATCGCGAGGTAGATCTCGGTCGCGTCCTTGCCCTCGCCCGCCAGCCGCCCAATGAACTCGTCGTACTCGTCGGCGCCGAGGATCGCCTTCTCGAAGATCGCCGGGTTCGACGTCTCGCCGCGCAGCGACAGCTCGTCGCGCAGCCGCGCCAGCTCACCGGACTCGATCAGCGAGCGCCGGATCTGGTCGAGCCAGACGCTCACCCCGGCGGCGGTCAGCTTTGCGAGCCGCTCGTTCTGTGAAGTCGTGGCGCTCATCTCGATCTCCTCTTATCTAAGTCCGTGCGTGATTCAGCCCGCGTCGACTCGCTCGACGACCCGCCGGCCGGTGTCGGCGACGTTCTCGGGTGTGAATCCGAAGTTCTTGAACAGGTCCTTTGCCGGCGCCGACGCTCCGAAACCAGTCATCCCCACGGTCTCGCCGGCGTCGCCGACCCAGCGCTCCCAGCCGAACGTCGACGCCGCCTCGACCGACACGCGCGCCCGGCAGGCGGGCGGCAGCACGCTGTCCTGGTAGGCCTGGTCCTGCTCGCCGAAGCGGTCGACGCACGGCATGCTGACCACGCGCGTCGGGATCCCGCCGGCCTCCAACTGCTCGGCGGCCTCGAGACAGAGCGATACCTCGGAGCCGGTGCCGATCAGGATCAGCCGCGGCTCACCGCCATCGGATGCCTCGCGCAGCACGTAGGCGCCACGCTCGATCGCATCGTCGGGGATCAGCTCCGGATCGATGATCGGCAGCCCCTGACGGGTCAGCACGAGCGCCGTCGGACCCTCCTCCTGGCGCAGTGCGAAGCGCCACGCCAGCGCCGTCTCGTTGGCATCGGCCGGGCGGACCGCATAGACGAACGGGGTTGCGCGCAGGTGGGCGAGCTGCTCGATCGGCTGATGGGTCGGACCGTCCTCGCCGAGTCCGATCGAATCGTGGGTGTAGACCGCGATCGCCGGTAGGCGCATCAGCGCCGCCAGTCGCAACGACGCCTTCTGGTAGTCGAGGAAGTTGAAGAAGGTCGAGCCGAAGCCGCGCACCATGTGCAGGTTCAGCCCGTTGACGATGCCGGCCATCGCGTGCTCACGGACGCCGTAGTGGACGTTGCGACCGCTGTAGTCGCCCGGCGCGACCGAGCCGCCGTCCTCGATCTCGGTCAGCGTCGAGGGCTCGAGGTCGGCGGAGCCGCTGACCAGCTGCGGGACCTGCGCCGCCGCCCACTGGATCACCTGCGACGAAGCCTTGCGCGTGGCGATGGCGTCGTCGGCCGGGTCGAAGCGCGGCACGTCGGCGTCCCAGCCCTCGGGCAGCTTGCCGGCGATCACCATGTCGAGCTCCGCCGCCAGCGCGGGATGCGCCGCGCGGTAGGCGTCCATCCGCCCGCTCCACTCCGCCTCGGCCTCGCGGCCGCGGTCGACGGCGGTCAGGAAGTGCTCGCCCGCCGCCTCGGGCACCAGGAACTGCGCGTCGGGGTCCCAGCCGTAGAACTCCTTGGTCAGCCGCACCTCGTCCTCGCCGAGCGGCGAGCCGTGCGCCGAGTGGGTGTCCTGCTTGTTCGGCGAGCCGTAGCCGATGTGGGTGTGCAGGACGATCAGCGACGGCTTGTCGTCGACCGCCTTCGCCTCGTCGATCGCGGCCTGGAGCGTCTCGAGCGTCACGTCCTCGACCTCGACGGTGTGCCAGCCGTAGGACTCGTAGCGGAGGTGGACGTTCTCGCTGAACGACATCTCGGTCGAGCCGGCGAGCTGGATGTGATTGCTGTCGTAGAAGACGACCAGCTTGCCGAGCTCGAGATGGCCGGCGAACGAGCTCGCCTCGGCGGAGATCCCCTCCTGGACGTCGCCGTCGCTGGCGATCGCGAAGGTGTGGTGGTCGATCACCTCGTGACCGGGGCGGTTGTAGCGCGCGGCGAGCATCCGCTCCGCGAGCGCGAAGCCGACGGCGTTCGAGACGCCCTGGCCGAGCGGCCCGGTCGTGACCTCGATGCCCGGAGCCCCGTCCGCCTCGTGCTCCGGATGGCCGGCGGTCGGGCTACCGAGCTGGCGGAAGCTCTTCAGGTCGTCGAGCGAGATCCCGTAGCCGGTCAGGTGGAGGATCGAGTAGAGCAGCGCCGACGCGTGGCCGGCGGAGAGGACGAAGCGGTCGCGGTCGAACCAGGCGGGGTTGGCCGGGTTGTGCTTCAGCGTCTCGGTGTAGAGCTGGTAGGCGACGGGAGCGAGGGCCATCGGCGCCCCGGGATGACCGGAGTTGGCCTTCTGGACCGTGTCGATCGACAGCGTCCTGATCGTGTCGATGCAGAGCTTGTCGAGAGCCTCTCGGTCGGTCGTCGTCGCGGTCATCCAACTCCCCTGTCGCTCGCTCGTTGCACGTTCACCTCGCAGTATGTCCGCTGCGCTCCAGCTCGTGATCGGCGAGTACCGCGGCGCCGATCACGCCGGCGTCGGCGCCGCCGCGCGCAAGGCCGACGGTGGTCCGCTCCCAGAGCGCCGGCAACGCCCAGCGGGCAGCCTCGGCGGCCGCCGTCTCGAGGAACAGCTCGGCCGCCGTGGAGAGGCCGCCGCCGATCACGACCCTCGTCGGCTCGAAGACGTTGACGACGGTCGCGATGCCCGTTCCCAGCCAGCGTCCGTAGTCGTCCATCAGCTCCAACGCCCGCGCGTCGCCCGCGCGCGCGGCCGCGACGGCGTCGCGGCCCGAGACCCGACCGCGTTCGGCGACCCGCTGCCCCAGCTCGCTCTCCGGATGCCGCTCGGCACAGATCGTCGCCTCGCGCTCGAGCCCGCGGCCGCTGCAGTACCACTCGAGCGACCCGGGACGTGGGAACACGCCCGGCTCGGCGGACGCGACCGCGGCGCCGTCGACCACGATGTGGCCCAACTCCGCGCCGAGGCCCGTGGCGCCACGGAAAATCCGTCCGTCGATCACGATCCCACCGCCGACGCCGGTGCCGAGCGTCAGCATCACGAGCTCGCGCGCCGGCGGATCGGGCACGAGCTGCGCCTCGGCTAGCGCCGCGCAGTTGGCGTCGTTGTCGACGAAGACCGGCACTCCGAGTCGCTTGCCCAGCTCGTCGCGGACTGGAACACCGGTCAACGGGACGTTCACGCTGGCTAGCGCGGTTCCGCTCGCGGCGTCGATCTGCGACGGGATGCCAGCGCCGATCGCCCGCGGCTCGATGCCAGCCTCGGCCGCCGCCTCGCGGGCCAGCGCCGCGATCTCGTCGAGCAGCGCCTCGGTGCTCGACGTCGCGGTGGGCCGCTCGACCCGCGCGAAAACCTCCACCCCGTCGACGACCGCCGCGGCGACCTTCGTGCCGCCCACGTCGACCCCGACGATCGGCCCGCCGCCCAACTCAGCCATCGAGCGGTCCGCCACGGCCGGGCAGCACCAGCAGCGCGGCCCCGATCGCGCCGCCCAGGTCGCCCAGCGCCGCCAGCCGCACGGCGGGCGGGTTGTCGTCGCTGAACAGGTGCGGGAGCATCGCCGCCTCGATGTGCTCGCGGTAGGGCTCGCCGAGCCGCACCCCGAGCCCGCCGCCGACGATCACCGCCTCGACGTCGAGCAGGTTGACCGCCGAGGCGACGCCGGCGCCGAGCGCCTCGACCGCCTCGGTGACGATCTCGCGCGCCAGGGCGTCGTCACGGTCGAGCGCGCGCGACCAGATGCCGCTCGTCAGGCGATCGCGTCCGTGCTTCTCCATCAGCTGGAAGAGCTTGGTGTCGCGGCCGTCGCCGGCCAGCCTGCGCGCCCGCGCCTCCATCGAGCCGCGGCCCGCATAGGCCTCCAGGCAGCCGCGCCGCCCGCACGGGCAGTGTCGGCCGCCGATCCTGACCACGACGTGGCCCAGCTCGCCGCCGGCGCCGCGCCCCTCCCAAAGCTTGTCGTCGAGCACGATCCCTCCGCCGACCCCGGTCCCCCAGAAGACGCCCAGCATCGAGCTGAACTCGCTCCCGGCACCGAGCTCCGCCTCAGCGTCGGTCGCGACGTTGACGTCGTTGCCGAGCCTGACCGGCGCGCCGACCAGCTTCGCGAGCTCCGGCCCGAGCGGATAGGAGCCCTCCCAGTCCGGCAGGTTGCGCGCCTGGGTCACCATGCCCCGCGCGACGTCGATCTCGCCCGGCGAGCCGACGCCCACCCCGGACAGGGCGGCCGTCTCCACCCCAGCGGCCGCCGCCGCGGCGGTCAGGGCCGCGGCCATCGCGGCGGCCACGTCGGCCGGCCCACCGCTGGTCGGGGTCGGCTGCCGGTCCTCCCCGAGGACCCCGTGCGCCTCGTCGACGACCACCGCCTGGATCTTGGTGCCACCGAGATCGATGCCGCCGCGCAGGTTCATCATTGCGCTGATTCTGGTAGAAACGGCCGCCCCATGGACCGCCGACTTGCCAACCGCAACCTCCGCACGGCCCTGATCGCCGGCGCGATCTCGCTGATCGTCTTCGCCGCCTCTTGGGTCGTCGGCCTCGTGTACTAGCGATGGCCGAGCAGATCAAAGAGACCGGCACCGTCCCACGGCCCGGAGAGGCGATCCACCTTCCCGGCCCGTCCTACCTGCCGGCGATCGTCGCCCTGGGCGTCACGCTCGCCGTCGTCGGCGTCGTCATCAACCCCTTCGTCTGCGGCGCCGGCGTGCTGATCACGCTCTACGCCGTCCTGCGCTGGGTCGGCGACACGCGTCGCGACATCGCCGAGCTCCCGCTCGAGCACGATTCTCACTAGCGAAGAGCTGGGCGGGGCTGGCGAGGACGCAGGGGGCCGTGGCGGGGCCCGCCCCGCGAGGCTCCCGAGGACGTCGCCAGGCGCGTCCAGATCGAGCTAGGGCATCTCTGAGGTGGCGCCCTCGGTGACCCAGCAGCGGACGATGTCGCGCATCGAGACGATGCCGACTAGCTCGCCGCCGTCGACGACGACGAGGTGGCGGAAGCCGCCGCGGACCATCTCCTCGGCGGCGTGCTCGAGCGACCAGTCCGGCGCGGCGAATGTCAGGCCGGACGAGAGGTGGTCGTTCACGCGCTCGGTATCGGGATCCTGGCCGCGGCCGAGCGAGTCGAGCAGGTCTCGCTCGGTGAAGATGCCCGGGCCCGGCAGATCGGGATCGACGACGATCGCGGCGCCGACCTCACGCTCCGACATGGCGCGCGCGGCCTCGCGCAGCGTGTGGTGAGGACCCACCGTCAGAACCACGCTGCTCATCCCATTCCGAACCTCCACGCGACGCTCCTTCTGTTGCTCGTGACGATCGCCTCGATCTTACCCCCGACCCCCCACCTGGCCAAACGTCGCCCGGGTGGCATAGACTCGCGCGCCGTGAAGAGCTTCGGGGGAAGCGATGCGTAATCAGCGGCCAATGTTCTGGGTCGTCGTGCTCAGCGTCGCCGCAACGGCAATCGGCATCGCGATCTCGCTCGCGATCGACTGGTTCCCGACTCAGGCCTCCAGCGCGGCGGCTGACATCGACACGCTCTACGACGTCCTGCTGATCGTCTCGGTGCCGATCTTCGTGCTCGTGATGGCGGTGGTCATCTACTCCGTCTACGCCTTCCGGGTGAAGCCCGGCGACATGAGCGACGGCGCCCCGATCCACGGCAACACACGGCTCGAGATCATCTGGGTGACGATCCCGCTGATCATCGTGTCCGTCCTCGCCGGCTACGGCTGGATCGTGCTCGACGACATCGAGGCCAAGAAGGCCGACACGCTCGTCGTCCACGTCACCGGCCAGCAGTTCGCCTGGAGCTTCGAGTACCCGGGCCAGGGCAAGCTGCAGTCGAACCAGCTCGTGCTGCCCAAGGACCGCCCGGTCCACTTCAAGGTCAACAGCAAGGACGTCCTGCACGACTTCTGGGTGCCCGAGTTCCGGCTCAAGACCGACGCCGTCCCGGGGATCACGACCGACATCCGCCTCACCCCGACGCGGCTCGGCAGCTACCCGGTCGTCTGCGCGGAGCTGTGCGGCATCGGCCACTCGACGATGCGCCAGACCGTCCGCGTGATCTCGGCCGAGGACTTCGACGCCTGGGTCGCCGAGCAGCGGCAGGGCGACGAGGACGGCGGCATGGAGGCGGCCGGCGGCGATCCGCTCGAGGCCGGCCGCAAGATCTTCACCGACACCGGCTGCAACGCCTGCCACACGCTCGCCGACGCTGGCTCGACCGCGACCGTCGGCCCCGAGCTCGACGACCTCGCCGCGCAGGCCGCCAGGTACGCCAAGCGGGAGGGTCAGACGCCGGCCGAGTACGTCAAGGCCTCGATCGAGGACCCCGACGCCTTCGTCGTCTCCGGCTTCCAGAAGGGCCTGATGCCCGGCGACTACTCGAACCAGTTGTCAGCCGCTGAGATCGACACGCTGGTGGAGTACCTTCTGACCGTGAGCAACGGCAAGGAGGCTCAGTGAGCGTCGTAGCCAAGTTCCGCGCGCCCGGTTGGTACCGCGTCCTCATCAGCGTGCCGCTGGCCTTCGCCTTCTCCATCGCGCTCACCGCCGCGGTCCGCGCCGCCTACGGCTGGGACCCGATCGTCGACTGGACCTCGGTCACCACGGTCTCGCTGATCGCGATGCCGCTCGCCTTCCTGGTCGCCATCGGTTGCTTCACGTACTGGTTCGACTGGGCACTCGGCAAGCCGACCGTGCCCGACGACCACTCCAGCCACGGCGCGACGTCCTGGAGGGACTACTTCAAGGTCAACACCGATCACAAGGTGATCGGCATCCAGTACATCGTCACGACGTTCTTCTTCTTCATCCTCGGCGGGCTGATGGCGATGCTGATCCGCGCCGAGCTGACACAGCCGGGCACGCAGTTCGTCGACCCGAACACCTACAACGGCCTGTTCTCGGTCCACGCCTCGCTGATGATCTTCCTGTTCATCATCCCGGTGTTCGCCGGGATCGCGAACTACGTCGTGCCGCTGATGATCGGCGCGCCGGACATGGCCTTCCCGCGCCTCAACGCGCTCTCGTTCTGGCTCCTCCCGACGGCCGGCGTGATGATGATGGCCAGCTTCTTCGTCGACGGCGGCGCCTTCGCGACCGGCTGGACGGCCTACGCCCCGCTCTCGACCGAGGCCCCGCTGGGCCAGCAGTTCTTCACGATCGGCGTGCAGTTCGCGGGCGCGTCGTCGATCGCGACCGCGCTCAACTTCCTCGTCACGATCATCACGATGCGCGCGCCGGGAATGACCTTCTGGCGGATGCCGCTGATGGTCTGGGCGCAGTTCACGACCTCGCTGCTGGTCGTGATCGCGACGCCGTTCATCGCCGGCTCGCAGTTCTTCGTCCTGCTCGACCGCTCGCTCGGGACCGACTTCTTCACCGCCGGAGCCGGTGGCGACGTGCTGATGTACCAGCACGTCTTCTGGTTCTACTCCCACCCGGCCGTCTACATCATGATGCTGCCGGGCTTCGGGATCGTCAGCGAGGTCATCTCGACGCATGCCCGCAAGCCGGTCTTCGGCTACCGGATGATGGCCTTCTCGCTGGTCGCGATCGTCATCCTCGGCTTCACCGTCTGGGCCCACCACATGTTCGTCTCGGGCATGTTCGCGTGGCTGCGCGTGCCGATGATGATCACGACGATGTTGATCGCCGTGCCGACCGGCGTGAAGATCTTCAGCTGGCTCGGGACCCTCTGGCGGGGCGCGATCCACCTGACGACGCCGATGCTGTTCGCGCTCGGCTTCATCACGATGTTCACGCTCGGCGGGATCAGCGGCGTGATGCTCGCCGTCGTGCCGATCGACATCCACGTCTCGGACACCTACTTCATCGTCGCCCACATCCACTACGTGCTGTTCGGCGGATCGGTCTTCACGATCTTCGCCGGCATCTACCACTGGTTCCCGAAGATGACCGGGCGGATGTACGACGAGAGCCTCGGCAAGCTCCACTTCTGGCTCTCGTTCGTCTTCTTCAACCTGACGTTCGGCCCGATGCACCTCGTCGGAGTCGACGGGATGCCCCGCCGCGTCGCCGACTACGCCGACCAGTACGCGACGATGAACGCGATCATCTCGGTGTCGGCGTTCCTGTTCGGATTGAGCTTCCTGGTCTTCCTCTACAACATGGTCACGAGCTGGCGCAACGGTCCGAAGGCCGCCGGCAACCCGTGGCGCGCCCACTCGATCGAGTGGCAGGTCTCCTCCCCGCCGCCGATCTTCAACTTCGACGAGATCCCGACCGTGGTGGGTGGCCCATACGAGTACGGGGTGCCCGGTGCCGTACACGCGGTCTTCGCTGACAAGAAGGCGCCTGTCGGCGCCTCCCCGACCCCTGCGGGCGGCGGCGCCCCGCCACCCAACGAGGCATAGCCATGAGCGAGTCGCGCACGATCCTCGTAGTCGCCAACGAGACCGTCACCGGTCAGGCGCTGATCGACGCCGTCAAGCGGCGCGCCGACGGCGGCGCCGTGTCGGTCCACGTGATCTGCCCGCAGAATCAGCCCAAGCACGGCTACGTGATCTACGACGACACGATCCGTGGCGCCGCCGACAATCGGCTGGCGATGACGCTCGCGCAGCTGCGCGAGGTCGGCATCGAGGCGACGGGCGACGTCGAGGATCCGGACCCCTACTCCGCGATCATGGACGCGGTCGGCGAGCGCGACTACGACGAGATCATCATCTCGACGCACCCCGGCACGCGCTCCGGCTGGCTGCGCCAGGACCTGATCACGCGCGTCGAGCAGGCCACGCGACGGCCGGTCGAGCACGTCGTCGTCGACCTCGGCCGCCACGACGCCGACGAGGGCATCCGCACACTCGTCGTCGCGAACCAGACGGTCAGCGGCCAGGCGCTGACCGACCAGCTCAAGCAGCTCGCCGCCGAGGCCCCGCACCGCTTCATCGTCGTCTGCCCACAGGGCGGCGCCGGCGAGGACGACGCCCACCGCCGCCTCGCCCACACACTCAAGCGGCTGACCGACGAGGGCCTCGACGCGATCGGCCAGGTCACCCACCCAGACCCGTACACGGCGATCCAGCAGGCACTCCACTTCTACGGCGTCGACGAGATCGTCATTTCGACCTTCCCGGCCACGCGCTCGGGCTGGCTGCGCTCCGACCTCGTCGGACGTGTCAAGGCCTCGACCAACAAGCCGGTCCACCACGTCGTGTCGACCGAGAACCTCGAGCAGGCGAGCGCCTGATGGAGTCGGCGTCGATTCCCGCTCCGGGCGCACCGGTTCCGACGCCGGCGCACCACGACGAGCACGAGCACCACGGCCCGCCCGAGGCCAATCAGTCCTCGCGGATGGACCGGCAGTTCCTCGGGATGCTGCTGTTCATCATCTCCGAGGTGATGCTCTTCGGAGCGTTCTTCACGGCCTACTTCTTCATCCGGGTCGTGAACGGCGACGCCTGGCCGGCCGCCGGCGAGCACCTGCCCGTCGCGATCGCGGGCGTCAACACCGCAATCCTCGTCTCGTCGAGCTTCAAGATGCACTGGACGCTCGAGGGCGCCCGGCGCGACAACCGCCGCGCGATGCGGATCGGCCTGCTCACGACGCTGCTGCTCGGCACGACCTTCCTCTGCATCCAGATCAACGAGTACTTCCACATCGGCTTCGCGGTCTCCGAGAACGCGCAGTCGTCGATCTTCTACGGCCTGACCGGCCTCCACGGCGCGCACGTGTTCGTCGGACTGACGCTGCTGACGTTCGCGACGATCCGCGCCTTCCGCGGCCACTTCTCGTCGAAGTCACACCTCGGGGTCGAGATCCCGGGGATCTACTGGCACTTCGTCGATGTGATGTGGATCGTCGTCTACCTGACGATCTACATCATCTAGCGTGCGCAACCCGCTGACCTCCGAGCAGGGGGCGTTTCAGCTGCTGCTCTGGGTCGGGGCCATCGCTCTCGCGATCGCGCTGATCGTCCTTGTGGTGCGGGCGCTCTGAGCGCGCTCGTCGGCGATCTAGAGCTTGCCGAGCGCGCGGCGCGCGCGGCCGGGGTGCTGCTCTTGAACCGCTACGAAGGACCGGCGAGCGGTGTCGAGCAGAAGTCGAGCCGGACCGACATGGTCTCCGACGCCGACCGCGACGCCGAGCGGCTGATCCGCGACCTGCTCGCCGGCGAGCGGCCCGACGACGGCTTCCTCGGCGAGGAGGGGTCTCAGGCCGACGGCGCGAGCGGACGCCGCTGGGTGGTCGACCCGCTCGACGGCACGACCAACTACCTCTACCGCTTTCCGGCCTGGGTGGTCAGCATCGCGCTCGAGGACGCGTCGGGCGGCCTCGTCGGGGTCGTCCACGACCCGCTGCGCCGCGAGACCTTCACGGCGATCCGCGGCGGGGGCGCACGCCTCAACGGTGGCGCGATCGCCGTCAGCGGCGCCGAGCGGCTCGACACCGCGTTGATCGGCACCGGCTTCGGCTACGACGCCGAACGGCGTGAGCAGCAGGCCGCGGTCGTCTCGCGGCTGCTCCCCCGCGTGCGCGACATCCGCCGCGCCGGCGCGGCCGCCCTCGACCTCTGCATGGTCGCCTGTGGCCGCCTCGACGGGTACTACGAGCGCGGGCTCAACGCCTGGGACTGGTCCGCCGGGTCGCTGATCGCCTCGGAGGCCGGCGCAACCGTCCTGCCGCTGCCTGGTGAGCCGTTCGGGCTCCTGGTGGCGTCACCGGCGATCGCCGATGAGCTCGCCCCCTTCGTAGCCTGAGCCGCGGGCGCGGCCGGCCGGCCCTTGTTCTTGCGGTACCACTCGGCCGCGTAGTAGCTGCCGACCACGAACATCAGCGCCAGCACCTGGGCGCCGAGCGTCTCCACCGTCGGATAGACGCCGAGCCAGGTGCCCATCCAGAGCGGGAAGTCGACGTCGAGCGTGTGCACCGGCAGCCAGCCGACGCCCTGCATCGAACGGGCGGTGTTGCCGACCATCACGAACAGCACGAAGGCGATCAGAACGCCCGTGACGACCAGCATCCGCTTGTAGGGCAGTTTCTGCTCGAGCTTGAACGTCGCCAGACCGACCAGCGCGGTGCCGGCGAGCCCGAGCGAGACGCCGGCGACGACGATCGCCGTTCCCGACGCGAGCTGCAGCGCCTGGAGGAAGAGCACCGTCTCCATGCCCTCGCGGAAGACGCTCGTAAAGCCGAGCACGTAGAGGCCGGCAACCGTCGCCGTCCCGGCGGCCGCGCCTGCGGCGGCGCCAGCCGTCAGCTCCTTGCCGCGCTTGCGGTGCCCGGCGATCCACTCGGTCCAGTAGACCTTGTGGAAGAACCAGTTGAGCACCAGCAACAGCACAGCGACGGCCAGCAGGCCGACCACCGCCTCGACCTTCTCGCCGTAGCGCTGTAGCGAGCCGAGGATCGCGACGGCGATCACGTAGCCGGCGACGCTCGCCGGCAGGGCGAGCAGCGCGCCGCGGTAGATCGGGCGACGCAACTCGCGGCGCGCTCCGACCATGCTCGCGGTGATCGCCGCGATGATCAGGATCGCCTCCAAGCCCTCGCGGAAGACGATCATTGCGGCGTTGACGATCGTAGTGGTCGCGCTGGTGCCCTCGCCCGTCTGGGCGCGCGCCTCGTCGAGCGCGTCGGTCAGGTCGAGCGTCGTCTCGCGCACCTCGCTGGGGGCCGCCCGCGAGGAGATCAAGGCGGCCAGCCCCTCGCTATCGCGCGCGCCGTACCAGAAGAGACCCTCGACATCGACGACCAGGCCCGGGTCGAAGGCGCGCAGCTCCGGCTCGGGGCCGAACTCGAAGAAGGCGTAGGCGGACAGCCGCGCCTGCTCGGCCTGATCCCACTCGCCGGCGTTCGCCGCCGCCACGAGCTGGTCGACGGCGATCGCGACGAGGTCGTAGTCGACCTCCGAGCCGCCGTCCTTCCAGGCGTCGGGGAAAAGGCCGTCGAGTCGGTCTGAGATCCGGTCGTGGAGCGCCTCGACATCCTCCTCTGGCACGATCGCGACACGCTCGTGGGCGTCGTCGATGTAGCCGCCGAGCTTGTCCAGGTCACGCTCGACCGCCGTGACAGCCGCTGGATCGATCTCGGCAAGCTCCGACTGCAGGTCGGCGAACGACTGCTCGATGCCGTCGTGGAAGGCAACCGCCTCCTGGAGCTCGAACGGAATCGTCACGCGGCCGTCCTCGGTGCCGTCGCGGTACTCGATCGGGATCAAATCGAGGAAGCGCGTCAGCTGGCCGGCGCGGCGCGCCTGCTCGTCCGGGGTGAACGGAGCCGCGGTGAAGCCGCTGAAATCCCGCTTGACGCGCTCGCGGGCGGCGTCGAACGCCGCCAGGTCGCCGTCCACGGCGGCCCGCGACAGGGCGGCGAAGTCGCGGCCGGTCGCCGTCGCCTCGGCCGTCCCCCGCTGCGCGCGGTACTCCGGCTCTAGGATCGCCCAGTAGCCGGCCGCGAGCGCCGCCGCCTCGGCGAACCGCGGCGCGAACCCGCGCTCGCCGGCCTGACCGGCCGCATCGAGGTTCGTGGCCAGCCGCGACTGGTACGCGTCGAGCAGATCCTTGCGCACCTGCAGCGCCGCGTCGGGCGGCTCGACGTCGCCGTCCGCCATGCCGATCAGCGCGGCGGTCGCGTCGACCCCCGGCCGCGTGAAGCGCGTGCTCTGCCGGAAGTCCCGCACCAGCAGCCATGCGCGTGCCGCGCGCGAGTGGCCGCTGCCGGCAGCCTTCACGGCGACCGCAAAGGCTCCCTGGCGCAGGGCGGCGATCGCGCGCCCGCGCGCCGCCGCGAGGCCGACCTCATCGCCACGTGCCAGCGAACTTCGCGCGGCGGTCAGCGAGGCTCGCAGCTCGCCGAGCGCGCTTGGGGCGTCGCGAGCGAGATCACGCCCGAACGCCCCGGAGACGGCCCGCTCCGCATCGTCGAGAGCGCCGGCGTCCGAGGCCCTCTGCTCGCCCGGCCCGGCGAGCAGAAGCTCCGTCTGCGCGTCGAACAGGTCGGCGCGAATCGTGTCCGCGATCTGCCACGGCGGCGCCGCTACCGCGGGCGCCGCGAAGGCGAGCACGACGAGCGCGACCGCTGCCGCAAGCGGTGGGGACACTCGTCTACTCGCACGCACCCCTGGCTCAGCTCTCCTGCAGCTCGATTCCCAGCTGCTGGGCAGACTGGGTGACCTGGCCGGCGATCGCCTCGGCGCGCGCCTGAGCCTCGCTGCCGAGCTGATCGGCCTGCTTCGGCGTGAACGTCTCGCCGGCGGCCTCGCGGTCGCGCAGGTCGGCCGCGAACGCCTGCAGCCGCTTCAGCTCGCGCTTGGTCTGCCTCGCCTGCTGCGGGCTCTCGGCCGCGATCAGCGGCTCGACCTCCGCGTAGGTGAAGGCGATCCCCTCGAGGATGTCGGCGATGTCCGACAGGCGTGAGGTCGCGACGAAGCTCTGCTCCTTCTGATCGCCCTTGCCGGCGACGAAGGCCGTGTTCTTCCACTGGCCGAAGTACTCGCTCATCGTTGGCGTCATCACGACGATAGAGGTCAACGCGTCCGACGGCGTGGGCTCGAACGCCTGCGCATCCTCGTCGAGCGACTTCGCCTGGGCGGCGAACTCCGCCGTCGCGGCCTTGAAGATCTTCGCGTCCGGCAGACCCTCGCCGAACTCGACCTTGCCGTCGCAGTCGACGTCGGGCTCGACGTCCTTGGCGACAAGGTCCGGGTTGGTCCCCCAGAGCGCGGTCTCGGTCAGGAAGAAGAGATTGCCCGGCTGCTTCAGCTTGGTGCCGTCGTCGAGCGTCAGGCTGAACGAGACGGCGCTCTCGGGATCGGACGCGTCCGATCCGGCGTCGATGTCGACGTCGTAGTGCGAGAGCCGTGGCACGCCGGCGACGATCCCCTCCATCTCCTCGTAGTTGGGGTTGGCCGTCACGAACGCCTGCTTGGCATCGGCGAGCTGCCGCTTGACCTCGGGGCAGTGCTCCTTCAACAGCTTCGCGTAGTCGAAGTCGACCGACTTCGCCAGGTCGTAGTAGGCGTTGGCGTTGCCCTGAAGCTGCCCGACGGCCTGCGTCAGCTGGGCGCTGTGGTCGGTCAGGTAGTCCTTGACCGCGGCGAGCTGCGCCGCGTCGGATGACGCCTCGGTCCTCGAACCGTCGCCATCATCGCTACCGCAGCCGACAGGGAACGCCCCCACCGCGAGGACGCACAGAACCGACGACACCCGCAACCGACTCATCCGTAGCTCCGTTTCGAAGAGATTAGGACCACCTAAGTTAGGTGAGCCTAACGGAAGCTACTGGACGGTGAGCTCGCCCCTCATACCGCCCTCCGCGTGCCCAGGCACCGTGCAGAGGAACTCGTACTCGCCAGGCTTCAGGTCGGCGTTGACCTTCGACGTGCCACCGGCCTCGACGACCGCGCCCTCGACTACCTTGCCGCCCGCGTCCCTGATCGCGATGTTGTGCGGGATCGGCGCCTCGTTGAGGCTGAGGATCTCGATCATGCCGGGCGGAGCCTGAGCCTTGGTGCTGGCGAACGCGAGCGCGCCGGTCGGGTTGGCGTCGATCTCCAGCTTGCCGCCCTGTGCCGCAATCGGCTTGTTCGAGACCTCGGCTGCGCCGGCCGCTGCGAGCCTGCCCTCGTCCTCGCCTGGCTTGCCGGCGACGGCCGCGACATAGGCGGCGACGTCCTTGGCGTCCTGACCGGTCACGAGCTTTGCCGGCATCTCGCTGTTGCGCAGCGGATTTGCGACCTGGTCGGCGACGACGCCCTCGAACGTGCCCGCGCCCAGCCCCTGGCGCCGAGCCGGGCCGAAGGCCTCGTCGAGATTCGGGCCCGAGACGCCGCTCGTCCCGGCACGGGCCAACGTATGACAGGCGCCGCACTTCTCGACGAAGAGCTGCTTGCCGGTCACCAGATCGGGATCCTCGCGACCGCAGCCGGACGCCGCGACCGCGACCAACGCCGCCATAGCTGCCACCGCGGCCAGCCTCTGCGATCCACTCCTCACGGGCCGGAACACTACCCGCTCGGCTGGCCAGAAGACCTGCTACCGGCCAGTCGCCACCGGGGGGCCCGGGGGGCGCGACCCCCCCGACGTGCTGCCTGGGACGGGCAGTTGGTCGAGTCGGCCCTGGGCGGCGGCGATCACGCCCTCCGCGACGGCCTCCCAACCGAAGCGCCGGCGGGCCGCTCCGGACAGCGCCTCGACGGCCGCGGCGCGATCGGCGGTCGGCAACTCGAGCCAGCGGATCAGCCGGTCGGCGATCTGCTCGACGGCCGCCGGACCGCGTTCGAACGCCAGCAGCGAGCGCTGTTGCTCCGGCAGCGCCGGCGCCAGCGCCGCCGTCACCTCGGCAAGCCCCGAATGGTCGGCGGAGAGCGGCAGCGCGCCGCTGCATGCGGCCTCCGCCGCGACCATTCCGAACGCCTCGGGGAACGTGCTCGGCACGACCTGGGCGGTGAACGCCGGCAGCACACCCGGGAGATCGTCGTGCTCGAGGCTGCCGGTGAAGCGCACTCGCTCGGCAGCGGCGGGCGCAGCGGCAAGGTAGGCGTCGCGGGTGGCGCCCTCCAGCCCGTCGAGAAAAGCCGCCAGATACGTCAGCTCACCCGCCGGGCCTCCCTCCAGCGCACGCCCCGCGGCGGCTATCTCGCGCACAGCGCCGAGATCCGCGCGTCCCAGCGCCGCCACGAGCGCGCCCAGCGTCTCGCGATAGCCGCCGAAGCCGACGATCAGCAGCCGCGCGTCCGGCACCCGCGCGCTGACCAGCGGCCAGGCCGCGAGCAGCAGGTCGACCCCCTTCGAGACGATCAGCTTGCCGACGTAGCCGACGATCCGCTGCTCGCGCGGATCGAACGCGCGCAGCGCGTCGGAGGCGCCCGCCTCGCCGCCCCAACCGCCCGGCGCGGCGCCACCGAGACGGTCGGCCAGCTCGACCAGACCGGCGGCCGCCTCGTCTGGCGATCGCGGCCGGAAGGCCGCGACGTCGACGCCCGGCGGGCCGAGGCGGGTCTTGGCCGGCAGCTCCGGATCGCCGGCGACCTCCCACAGGCTCTGCGCCGTGTGCAGCGAGCCGACCAGCACGCCCGCCGCGCCACGCAGGCCCTCGAGCATGTACGGCAGAAAGCGCTCCGGGTCGGGACGGACCGTGTACTCGAGCGCGCTGCCGTGGATCTTGACCGCGTACGGCACCCTCCCGCCGAGACCGCGGGCGAGGATCGCCGGCCCCATCACCTCGTGGTTCGCCAGCGCCACGTCGGGCCGGAACTCCTCGACGGCATCGCGCACCGCGGCGACGTTCGCCTCGATGTAGCGCTCGAGGCCCGCGTCGTCGAGATCGGCGAAGCGGACCGCGTCGAAGCCCGCGTAGCTGTCGGCGACGTAGACGGGCAGGACACGGCCGATGTCCGGATTGACGATCGTCACGCTCGCCGGCAGGCCGAGCTCGTCGGCGGAGCGCTCCTGGCAGAGCAGGCAGACCTCGTGGCCGAGCGCCGCCAGCGCCCGCACCAAGCTGACGTTGTAGATGTTGCTGCCGGTCCCGCGCAGCAGGTAGCCATGGAAGATCAGGACGCGCACGGCCGCCATGCTGCCAGGCGGCCATGGCGTTCGATAATCTGCCGCCCCTATGCCGCCCCGTCAGCAGTACCGCCTCCGCACCCGCAGCGACCGCGAGACGATCCGTGAGGTCGAGCCCGGCATCGACTACATCGACGCCAAGACCGGCCAGCCGTTCGAGGTCGTCGGCAAGCTGATTCCGCTCGCTCCGTCGCCGAGCAACCTGCCCTACTCGGTCGAGAACCTGCGCATGTGCGGCTGCTCGCTCGAGCAGCTGGTCCAGAAGGACCTCAACGACTGCCCGCACTGCGGCCGTCGCATGCCCGCGCACTCCTAGCCCCGGCTGGGCGCGCGCCGTGGGAGCGGGGATCTGACTCGGGCTGGGAGGGGCTGCGGGATCGAACGTCCTGGGCGGCCGCGGCGTCGCGTCACAGGACGGTGACCGTCGCGGCGGCGCCAGCCTGCGGTCCAGGGGCCGGTGGGCAGGCGGATTCCGCCACCCCCGGGGCCGCGACGAGGACCGGGCTTGCGGCTGTCGCCGCCGCCTCCACCACCGCCGCCCTCCTCGGGCGGCTCGGCGCCGCCGTCGTCGCGCAGGTGGAAGAACCAGATCAGCCACGCGACTAGTAGGCCGACGTCGAAGACGCGGAAGCCAACCATGAAGATCCACCCCTCTGTGGACATCACTTCCGATGGTAACGCCGCCGCTGCGGCGCTTCCAGAGCCTTTACACGAGCGCTACGGGGCGAGCGCGCCGCCGGCGACCGCCTTGGCGGCCCCAAGCGCTGCGCTGCCGGCCACCGCGGCGGCCTTGCTGGACTTCTTGGCCTTCTTCATCCCGTCCGTCGGCTGCGGATCCGGGATGTAGGTCGCGGTGTAGAGCAGGCGCGAGTTGAAGTAGGTGCACTGATAGTCGACGATCTCGCCGACCTCGTCCTGGACCGACGGTGGGCTGAGCTTGTCGTCCTTGCCGCAGTCGTCCTTGCCGCGCGAGGCGCGCCACCAGTCGCTGCGTGCCAGGTCGACGGTGTCGAGCACCGGCGCCCAGGTCGGGACGGTGAGCGCGACGCGCGCGCCCTTTCCGACCGCGATCGGCTCGTCGAGCGCGAAGGTCGGCGTCGAGCCGAGGAAGCGCGAGACGTCGTAGACCTCGCTCTGGCGCATCAGGCGGTGGTTGCCCTTCTTGCCCTTCTTCGTGCTGCGGCGCAGGATCGAGAGCTGGACCTGCGGATCGTCGCCGAAGCGGCCGTTGAAGAACTCGATCTGCGTGTCGGTCAGCTTGCCGAGCGAGACGGTGAACGCGACGATCTTGCCGGTGCGCGGCACGACGAAGGGGTTCTTCAGCGACCCGGAGCGGCCCTGGTATGCGGTCACCTGATAGGCGGCGACGCAGGGATCGTTCGGGCAGTTGGAGGCAGCCGGCGGAGAGCCACCGGCGCCGAGCTCGATGACCTTGGCCTGCGCGCCCGCGGGAAGCGCGAGCACGGCGGCGACTGCGAGGGCTGGAATGAGATAGCGCTTCATGTTCTGGACTCCAACACGGGGTTCGCCCCCGAGTTTCGGATTCCTACTTGTAGCGATAGGTGATGCGGCCCCGGTCCAGGTCGTACGGGGACAGCTCGATCTTCACGCGGTCGCCCGGCAGGATGCGGATGTAGTGCCTGCGCATCTTGCCCGAGATGTGCCCGAGGACCTCGTGGTCGTTGTCGAGCTTCACGCGGAACATCGTGTTCGGGAGGGCCTCGCTTATCTCGCCCTCCATCTCGATCTTCTCCTCTTTTGCCAAAGCGCCTTTCTCGTCTCTGCGCCGGCCATGGAGCCGGCATACCGTCTTGAAACGCTACCAGCCCGCAGCCAATAGCTTGCGGGCGAGCGCGACCGCCTCGTCGCGTGTCGTCGCCTCGCCGGTGTAGACGGCCTCGCTCAGCCGTGCGATCAGCCGTCCGAGCTCGGGCCCGGGCTCGATGCCAACCGCCGCCGCAAGCTCGTCGCCGCGCAGCGGCGGCCGTGGCGGGCCGTCCGCGTGCCAGCGCAGCGCCGGTCCGATCAGCTCGCGGGCGACCTCCAGGTGCGCGGCGATCGCCCGCTCGGCGTTGCGGCCGCGGGTCGCCAGCCGGTCGGCGCACGAGAGCACCGTGACGTCGACCTCGACGGGATCGCAGCGCGACAGGTACTCGTAGACCTTGGCTCGGTCGAGCGGTCGCTCGTGGACTAGGAAGCCGAGCGCCAGGTGGTGGCGGGCCAGCGCCCCGACGTGGCTGCGCAGCCGCTCGCTGACGCGCAGCCGCTTGAAGACCTCGCCGACGACCTCCTGCCCGGCGGCGTCGTGGCCGATGAACGTCACGCGGCCGTCGTCGCGCACCCCGCGCGTCTGCGGCTTCGCGACGTCGTGGAACAGCGCCCCGAAGCGCAGCGCCTCGGCACGCGTCAGCCCGTCGGCCAACGGCTCGTCCAGCACTGCGCGCAGCTCGGCCGCCCGGTCGCCGAACAGCTGCTCGAGCCGCTCGGGCCGCAGCAGGTCGATCTGCTGCTCGAGCACCGCCAGCGTGTGCCCGTAGACGTCGAGGTGGTGGTAGTGGCTCTGCTCGACGCCCCGCAGCGCGTCGATCTCCGGGAGGACGGCCCCCAGGACTCCGAGCCGCCGCGCCAGCTCCAGGCCGTCGAGCGCGCCGGGAGCGGTCAGCAGCCGGCGCAGCTCCCCGAAGACGCGCTCGCCGGATGGCTCGACCAGTCGCGGCGCGACGTCGGCGGTGAGGCGCTCCGTCTCGGCGTCGGGCGCCATCCCCAGCTCCGTCGCGAGGCGGACCAGCCGCAGCGCGCGCAGCGGGTCGTCGGCGTAGGCCTGTGGACCGAGCACGCGCAGCACACCGGACTCCGCGTCGGCGAGGCCGCCGAAGGGGTCGATCGGCTCGCCGCCGCCGAGCGGGACGGCGACCGCGTTGAGGGCGAAGTCGCGTCGCGCGAGGTCCTGCTCGATCGTCTCGCCCTGCAATGGCGACACGTCGCAGGCGACGTCGCGGTCGCGGCTCAGGGCGCGCCAGGCGCCGAAGTCCTCCGACAGCGGGAAGCGCGGGCCGCCCAGCGCCCGCGACGCGACCTGCGCCGCGCTCTCGGCGTCGCCGGCGACCGCGAGGTCGACGTCGGTCAGCGGTCTCCCGAGCAGCGCGTCGCGGACGACCCCGCCGACCAGCCAGGTCTGCTCGATCCCCGCGGCGGCGAAAGCCTCGCGCAGCACGCGCACCGGCTCCGCGGCGGACAGTCGCTCCGCGAGTGCGGCGGTCGTAGTCACGGCTCGTGCGTGCGCGGCACCCGCGCCGTCAGCCCGCAGGTGACCTCGTAGTTGATCGTCCCGAGCCGGCGCGCGACCTCCTCGGCGAGGATCCGCTCACCATCCTGAGCTCCGATCAGCACCGCGGTGCCGCCCGCGGCGACGTCCGTCTCGCCGCCGAGGTCGACGGTCACGTTGTCCATGCTGACCGTGCCGACGAGCGGGCGGCGGACGCCGCCGATCAGCACGTCGCAGTCATTGGTCAGCGCGCGGCGCCAACCGTCGCCATAGCCGATCGGCAGCGTCGCGACCCAGGTCGGCTCGCTGGCCGTCCAGCGCCGGCCATAGCCGGCCGTCCAGCCGGCCTCGAAGCGCCGAACCGCCCCGACCGCCACCTCGAGCGCCAGCGCCGGCTCGAGCCCGTGCGTGACGGGGTCCTCCTGGAACGGGTCGAGGCCGTAGATCGCGACGCCGCAGCGCGCCATGTCGAAATGGCTGGCGGGGTCCCGGTAGACGGCCGCGCTGTTGGCGGCGTGCACGATCACGCCGGGATGGACGTCCGACAGCTCGTCGGCGAAGGCCGTGAAGCGAGCGAGCTGCGCCGGGAAGTGATCGTCCCCCGGCTCGTCGGCTGTCGCGAAGTGCGTCATCAATCCCACCAGCTCGAGCCGCTGGTCGCTCGCGGCTATGTCCGCGACCGCACGCGCGCGGTCGCTGTCGATCGCCCCGAGCCGTCCCATGCCGCTGTCGAGCTTCACGTGGATACGGGCCGGCACGCCGCTCTCCCCCACCCGCTCGGCGAGCGACCGGGCGAACTCCGGCTCCCAGACGACGACGTCGGCGTCGGCGGCCAACGCCGTCGCCACCTCCGTTCGGGTCAGCGAGCCCATCACGAGCAGCCGGCCGGAGAGGCCGGCTGCGCGCAGCAACGCCGCCTCGCCCGCGGTCGCGACGGCGAGCCAGGTGGCCCCCCCACGGCGCGCCGCGCGCGCGCATTCGACGGCGCCGTGGCCATAGCCGTCGGCCTTGACGACCGCGCACAGCTCGGCGTCGCCGGTCAGCAGCGAGCGCAGGTGGGCGCAGTTGCGCTCGACCGCGCCGACGCTGACTCGCGCCAGTGCCCGCGCGGCCGCCTGCGCGGCCATCTCAGGAGACGAGCGCGCCGAGGACGTCGAGGCGGGTCACGACGCCGACGAAGCGCCCGTGTTCGACGACCGGCAGCCGGTTGTGACCGGACTTGTGGATCAGCTTCGCCGCGTCGTCGACGGTCGTGTCGACGTCGACGGTGTCGGGATCCGCGGTCATCATGTCGGCCGCGTTCGAGGCGAACGCCTTGCGCAGCTTGTCCTCGAAGTGGCGCAGCGGCTCGAGGAAGACGGTGCCGCCGAAGATGTTCACGTAGTACGGCAGGTGGAGATCGCCGCTGTCGTCGCTGAGCACGAGATCGGCCTCGGTGACGATCCCAACACAGCGCCCGCCGTCGTTGACGACCGGAACGCCGGGCAGCTCGTGCTCGCGCATGACCGCGAGCACCTGCTCGACGCTGTCCTCCGGAGCGACGGTCGGCGTGTCGGTCTCCATGATCTCTCTGACGGTCTTTGGCACGGGCTGGACCCTATCGGGAGCCGAGGCCGTCGGGCAGCGCGTCTACGACGTCCCCGGCGATCGTGTGGTCGACGCCATGGCGCGCCGCCGCCGCGCGGCCGGCGCGTGCGTGGGCGAGCGTGCCCAGCGCGGCCGCCTCGAACGGCGCGAGCCCCTTCGCGAGCAGAGCGCCGATCAGCCCCGCGAGGACGTCGCCGGTCCCCGCGGTCGCGAGCGCCGGGGTGGCGCCTGGGCTGACCGCGACCGGACCGCCGGGCGCGGCGACGACCGTGTCGTCGCCCTTCAGCAGGACGACGGCGCCGCTGAGCTCGGCGGCTTCGCGCGCTGATGCCAGCCGGCGGCCGTCGATCTCTGCCGAGTCGCGCTCCAGCAGCCTGCCGAGCTCACCGGCGTGTGGGGTGAGGACCGTCGGCGCCGACCGCTCGCGCAGCGACCCCAGCGCGCCGGCATGGGCGTTGAGGCCGTCGGCGTCGATCAGCAGCGGCCCGGCCACACGCGCCGCCACGTCGCGCGCGAACGCGACGGCGGAATCGGAGCGTCCGAGCCCGGGACCGAGCACGACGGCGCCGGCGCGCGCCGCCAGCTCGAGGAAGGGCTCCACCCCGTCGGACGAATGGGCGCCATCGGCCTCGGGCATCCCGTGCGCCATCTGCTCGAGCAGCCGCAGCGCAAGCGCTGGCTGCGCCGACTCCGGCACGGCGACCTGGACGTAGCCGGCGCCGGCGCGGGCGGCCGCCAGCGCGGCGAGCGCCGGCGCGCCGGTCAGGCCGCGCGAGCCCCCGGCGATCGCCACCACGCCGGAGTCGAACTTCGAGCCGAAGCGCTCGCGACGCGGGAAGAGGTCGAGCACGCGCTCCGCGATCAGCCCAGCGGCCGTCGGCGACGGGGCACCGCGCGGAATGCCGATCGCGGCGATCTCGACCTCACCGACGTACAACGCGCCGGGAGCCACATGGAGGCCGATCTTCGAGCCGTGGAAGGTCGCGGTGGCGTCGGCGCGCACCGCGTCGATAAGGACCTCGCCAGTCGACGCGTCGACGCCGGAGGGAACGTCGCAGGCGATCACCGGCGCGTCGGCGGCGTTGATCGCGGCGATCGCGGCGGCGACCGGATCGCGTGGCGCGCCCTCGAATCCGGTCCCGAGCATCGCGTCGACGATCGCCCCCGAGCCATCGAGCGACCTGGCGGCGAAGGGCTCCGGCGGACCTCCCGGGAGCCGATCGAGGTTGGCGAGCGCGTCGCCGCGCAGCTTGTCGAGCGATCCGACGGCCAACACGTCGACCACGCGTCCCTCTCCGCGCAGCAGCCGCGCCGCGGCCAGTCCATCACCGCCGTTGTTGCCGGGTCCGACGACGACGCGAATCGGCAGTCCCGGCCGCGCCAAACGGGCCGTCAGCCGCGCCAAGCCGAGGCTCGCGCGCTCCATCAGGTCGAGCGACGGCACGCCCTGCTCGTCGATCGCCCACGCGTCGCAGGCGCGCATCTCGTCCGCGTCGTAGAGCGGATCGAGCCAGTCCGGCAGCGATGTCATGGGATCAGAATCGCCGCCGCTCCGGCGGTCGTGTCCGTGTGGGTGAGCGAGACAGCGACCCCTTTGCCGAGCTGTTCGGCCCGTGAGGCCGCGGCGCCGCTGAGCCGCACGTCCGGCGCCGCGCCGGTCGCGACCAGCTCCACGTCACCGAACGCCCAAGCCTCCAAGCCGAGCGCCTTCGCCACCGCCTCCTTGGCGCAGAAGCGGGCCGCCAGGTGCTGCCCGGGCCGTGCCTTGTCAGCGGCGTACTCACGCTCGGCAGGAGTGAAGAGACGATCGGCGAGTCGCGGCCGCCGTTCCAGCGCACGCTCCAGGCGGTCGATCTCGAGCAGATCGAGCCCAATCACGGCTACTCGACGGTGACGGTCTTGGCGAGGTTGCGCGGCTGATCGACGTTGAGCCCGCGGGCACGGGCGATGTAATAGGCCAGCAGCTGCAGGGGGATCACCGCGAGCAGCGGCTGGACCAGCCAGTCCGCGTCGGGGACGTAGACGACCTCCTCGGCGTGCTTGGCGACCGCGTCGTTGCCCTGAGTGGCTACGGCGAGCACGTGCGCGCCGCGCGCCCGCACCTCGGCGATGTTCGACAGCACCTTGTCGAGCACCGGCGAGTCGGTCGCGACGCAGACGACCGGCGTGCGCTCGTCGAGCAGGGCGATCGGCCCGTGCTTCATCTCGCCGGCGGCGTAGGCGTCGGTCGGGACGTAGGAGATCTCCTTGAGCTTCAGCGCCCCCTCGAGCGCCGTCGCGAGACCGGCATGGCGGCCGAGGTAGAGGAAGAAGCCGGCGTCGCGCCAGTGCTCGGCCATCTGGCGCACGGGCTCGTCGACCTGCTCGAGCAGCTCGTCGATCCGCCGCGGCAGCGCGCGCAGGTCGGTGACCAGCTCGGCGATCCGCTCCGGCGGCAGCGTCTCGCGCACCTGGCCGAGCCGCAGCGCCAGCAGCAGCATCGCCGCAACCTGTGAGACATAGGTCTTGGTCGCGGCGACGCCGATCTCCAGGCCCGCGCGGGTGAACAGCACGCCGTCGGAGTCGCGCGTCGCCTGACTGCCCATGACGTTGGTGATCGCGAGCACCCTGGCGCCCTTCTCGCGCGCCAGCCGCATCGCCGCCAGCGTGTCGGCGGTCTCGCCGGACTGGGTGATGCCGATGACGAGATCGCGCTCGTCGACGACCGGATCGCGGTAGCGGAACTCCGAGGCGACGTCCATCTCGACGGGGACGCGCGACCAGGTCTCGACCGCGTAGCGACCGGAGAGGCCGGCGTGGTAGGAGGTGCCGCAGGCGACGATCACGATTCGCCGCAGGTTGCGCAGCTCGTCGTCGGAGATGCCGATGTCGCCCAGCTCGACGCCGTCGCCGATCAGCCGGTCGGCGACCGTCTCCGCGACCGCGTCCGGCTGCTCGTGGATCTCCTTGAGCATGAAGGTCTCGTAGCCGCCCTTCTCGGCGGCCTCCTCGTCCCAGTCGACCTCCTCGGTCGCGCGCTCGACGGGCGCTCCGGCGGCGGTCGTGAAGCTCGCGCCATCGGGCGTGATCGTGACGATCTCGTCGTTCTCGACGAGCTGCACGCGGCGCGTGTCGCGCAGGAAGGCGGGAATCGCCGAGGCGACGAAGCTCTCCCCCTCGCCGACGCCGACCACCAGCGGGCACTCCTTGCGCGCGGCGACCAGCGTGCTCGGCTCGTCGGCGTGGACGGCGACGAATGCGTAGTGCCCGCGCAGCTCGCCGTAGGCCGCACGGACGGCGGCGACGAGATCGCCGTCGTAGCGGGCCGCGATCAGGTGGGCTACGGCCTCGGCGTCGGTCTCCGAGCTGAAGGTCGCGCCGTCGGCCTCGAGCCCGTGGCGGAGCTCGGTCCAGTTCTCGACGATGCCGTTGAGGACGACGTGGACGCGGCCGGAGTCGTCGTCGTGCGGGTGGGCGTTGGCCTCGGTGACGCGACCGTGGGTCGCCCAGCGCGTGTGACCGATTCCGGCGACGGCGCCGTTGCCGAAGCCGTTGTCGCCGACCGCGTCGCGCAGTTTCGAGAGATTGCCGACCGCGCGCACCGTCTGGACCTCACCGTCGGTCAGCAGCGAGATGCCGGCCGAGTCGTAGCCGCGGTACTCGAGCTTCTCGAGCCCCGCGAGCAGGATCTCGCGACAGGGGCGACTGCCTGTATATCCGACGATTCCGCACATGGAGGACCCGACAGGGTACCCCTCAGGTCAGATCGCGCTCGACGACGGCGACCAGGCGGGCGGTCACGGCCTCGCACTCGTCCTCGTCGGGCGCCTCGACCATCACGCGCACCAGCGGCTCGGTGCCCGAAGAACGCACGAGCACCCGCCCACGGCCCTCCAGCCCGCCGGACTCGGTCTCGACGGCCTCCCAGACGGCTGCCGCTCCCTCGAGCGCGCCGCGGTCGCGCACGCGCACGTTGACGAGCCGCTGCGGCAGCTTGCGCATGCCGCGCCGTTCGGCGAGATCGCCGTCGCCGAGCGCCTCGAGCGTCAGCAGCGCCGCGGCGATCCCGTCCCCCGACGGCACGAAGCCCGTGTCGATGATGTGGCCCGACTGCTCGCCGCCGAGGCTCCAGCCGCGCCGCAGCAGCTCGGCCAGGACGTGGCGGTCGCCGACCGGCGTCACCGCGACGTCGATTCCCGCCTCCGTCATCGCGGTGTGGAAGCCGTAGTTGGTCATCACCGTCACTGCGACGCCTCCGCCGGGCAAACGGCCCGCCGCGCGGAGATGGAGCGCCGCCAGCGCGACCAGCTCGTCGCCGTCGACGACCGCGCCCTCGCGGTCGACGGCCAGCACGCGGTCGCCGTCGCCGTCGAAGGCGAAGCCGACGTCGAAGCCGCCCGCGGTGACCCGCTCGGCGAGCGATCCGACGTGGGTCGAGCCGACGCCGTCGTTGATGTTGCGGCCGTCGGGCTCGACGGCGATCGCCTCGACGTCGGCGCCGAGGCGACGGAATATCTCGGGACCGACCTCGTAGGTCGCACCGTTGGCGCAGTCGAGCAGCACGCGCCGGCCCTTCAGGTCGAGCTCGCCGAAACGCAGCTCGAGCTCGCGCAGGTAGTCGCCGCCGGCTCCATGCAGGGCGCGAATTCGCCCGATTGCCTCTGCTCCTGGCTGCTCGTCCCCGGCGACGAGCGCCTCGATCCGCTCCTCGCGCGCGTCGGAGATCTTCGTGCCGTCTGGACCGAAGAACTTGATCCCGTTGTCGGCATAGGGGTTGTGCGACGCCGATACGACAGCCGCCAGGTCGAAGCCGTAGCGGCGGGTCAGCAGCGCGGCGCCCGGCGTCGGCAGCACTCCACCGAGCAGCGCCTGCCCGCCGGCTGCCGCGACGCCGGAGGCAAGCGCCGACTCCAGCATCTCGCCCGACTCGCGCGTGTCGCGGACGATCAGGATCTGCGGCGCCACCTCGGCCTCGGCCCACGCGGTCTCTGCGGCAGCCCGACCCAGGGCGAGCGCCAGCTCGGCCGTCAGGAAGTCGCCGGCTGCCCCTCGGACGCCGTCCGTACCGAACAGCCGTGCCATGCGTGCTGCTAGCGCTTCGAGAACTGCGGGCGCTTACGGGCCTTCTTGAAGCCGGCCTTCTTGCGCTCCTTGACACGCGGGTCGCGCGTAAGGAAGCCACGCCGCTTCAGCTCGCCGCGGAGGTTCGGGTCCGCCTCTACGAGCGCGCGGGTGATGCCGTGACGCAGCGCGCCGGCCTGTGACGACACACCGCCGCCATGGATCTTGGCGACGACGTCCATCCGCTCCTGCTGGCCGACGGTCACCAGCGGAAGGCGAGCCTTGGTCTGCAGCGAGGCGCGCGGAAAGTACTCGTCCAGCGACTTGCCGTTGATCGTGTAGACGCCGGTGCCGGGCTTCAGCGTCACGCGGGCGACCGCGCTCTTGCGCTTGCCGGTCGCGCGGTAGCGCGCATCGGCGGCAAGGTTGAGCACGGCCTCGAGCGGCTTGGGAGCCTCGTCCTCGTCGGAGTCCTCGGCGACGGCGGCCTCGCCCTCGACGACGACCTCCTCGACGATCTCGACCTCGGCGCCGACGTAGCCGGACTCCTGGGCGCGCGACTTCTTCTCCTCCTCGAGCACCAGATCGGGCTCGAGGTGGGCGCCGGGAATGACGTCGGGCTCATCGGCCTTGGCGTCCTTCTTGCGCTTCGGCTTCGGCTTCTCGGCGGGCGCCTCGCCGGCCTCGGACTCAGCGGCGCCGGCCTCGTCGCTCTCGGCGACCGGCGCCTCCTCGGCGGGCGTCTCCTCAGCAGGCGTCTCGGCCTCGGCATCGGCGGCCGGCTCGGTAGCGGCCTCCGGCTGCTCGGGGGTCGCCTCAGGCTCCTCCGCCTCAGGCTCCTCCGCCTCAGGCTCCTCCGCGGCGGGCTGCTCTGCCGTCGGCTCCTCGGGAGCCGGCTCGTCCTGCGGGGTGTCCTGGGGCTCGTCGGCCATCAGTTATCGATCTCCATGGGCTTGGGCTGCTGCGCGGCGTGCGGGTGCTCGGGACCGGCGTAGATCTTCAGCTTGCGCAGCTGGGCGCGAGCGATGCGGTTGCGCGGCAGCATCCCCTTGACGGCGAGTCGCAGCGGCTCCTCGGGACGACGGTCGAGCATCTCGGAGAACGTCCGGGTGCGCAGACCGCCCGGGTAGCCCGAGTAGCGGTGGTACAGCTTCTCGTCGCGCTTCTTGCCGGTGACCGCGATCTTCTCCGCGTTCACCACGACGACGAAGTCGCCGACGTCGCAATGGGGCGTGTACTCCGGCTTGTGCTTGCCGCGCAGAGCGGTGGCGATCTGCGTCGCGAGGCGGCCGAGCGTCTGCCCGGTCGAGTCTACGACGAGCCATTCGCGCTCGCGGTTCTCTGGGGTGGCTACGTAGGTCTTCATTTGCGGCCGCACAGTGTGGCACAAGTACGCAGGCTCAGCCTCCTCACGGCTACCGCCGGGGCCTCGGCTATGCTGCCGCCAGTTTTCACAGCCTGCCGAGTCCGTCGCGGTCCCGCCGCGAGGGAACGGGGGAACCAATCGGGCGCTTTCGAGCGTCCGAGGGGCGAATCGAGGCGCCAGTCGCCGCCCGTAGCGCCGCCCTTTCGGCGCGAGCCCGTCAGCTAACCCCGTAGGCCGCACAGAAAGAGAGGCAGTACGAACCGGTGCCGTTGGGTCGAGCAACCTCCGTTCTAGTCGCCGTGTTGGCCGCATGCGCCGCGCTTCCGGCGACGGCCAGCGCGTCTGGGTCCTCCTCCTCCTCCGCCGGAGGTGTGACCTTCGTCGAGACGCCCAAGATCGCCAAGGTCGCCTGCGTCAAGCGCTGCGCGACGCGCAAGCGCCTGCAGGGCGGCAGCATCGCCCGCATATCCGGCAGCTCGCTCGGCCAGGTCTCCACCGCGATCTTCCGCGGCTCGCGGGGTCGCGCCGACGACGTCAGCGTCACGGTCAGGCCGCGCGATGCGCGGCGGCTGCGCGCCGCCGTGCCCCAGGGAGCCGTCAGCGGGCCGATCTCGCTCGTCACGACCGCCTCCGTCGCCTCGCCTCCGAGCCTTCCGGTCGCGATCCTGCCGCCACTGCCGACAGACGTCCTCGTCCAGGCGGATCATGTCTTCCCGATCGCCGGCAAGCACGACTTCGGCGGCAGCGGCGCCGACTTCGGCAGCGGGCGCTCGGGCCACAGCCATCAGGGCCACGACGTCTTCGCGCGCTGCGGCACACCGATGCTGGCGGCCCGCGGCGGACGCGTGCAGGCGAACAAGTTCCACGCCGCGGCCGGCAACTACCTCGTCATCGACGCCGACGGCAGTGGCACCGACTACGTCTACATGCACATGGCAGAGCCCAGCCCGTTCAGGACCGGCGACAAGGTCGCCACGGGGCAGCGGATCGGCGCCGTCGGCGACACCGGCAACGCCCGCGGCTGCCACCTCCACTTCGAGCTCTGGTCGGCGCCCGGCTACTACGAGGGCGGCCACCCCTTCGATCCGCTCCCCGCCTTGAAGGCCTGGAGTCGCTAGCCCATAGTCGTGGATGGTCCGCTGACCGGAAAGGTTGCCCTCGTGGCGGGCGCGACCCGCGGCGCCGGGCGTGGGACAGCCGTAGCGCTCGGCGAGGCCGGAGCCACCGTCTACTGCAGCGGCCGCAGCACTCGCGAACGACGCTCGGAGTACGACCGGCCCGAGACGATCGAGGAGACCGCCGAGCTCGTCACCGAAGCCGGCGGACAGGGAATCCCCGTGGCGGTCGACCACCTCGACCAGGCCCAGGTCAAGGCACTCGTCCAGCGCATTGAGGCCGAGCAGGGACGGCTCGACATCCTCGTCAACGACATCTGGGGCGGCGAGAAGCTCGCCGAGTGGGACACGCCGGTCTGGGAGCACGACCTCGACGGCGGCCTGCGACTACTCCGCCTCGCGATCGACACCCACCTGATCACCAGCCGCTACGCGCTCCCACTGCTGATCCGCAACGAGGGCGGCCTCGTCGTCGAGATGACCGACGGCACCCGCGAGTACAACGCCGAGAACTACCGCCTCTCGATCTACTACGACCTCGCGAAGACCTCCGTCATCCGGCTCGCCTTCGCCCAAGGCAGGGAGCTAGCCCCCCACGGCTGCACAGCCCTCGCCCTCACCCCAGGCTGGATGCGCTCCGAGATGATGCTCGACATCTACGGCGTCACCGAGGACAACTGGCACACGGCTGCCTCCGGCAACCCCCACTTCGCCGCGATCTCCGAGTCCCCGCGCTTCGTCGGCCGAGCCGTCGCCGCGCTCGCCGCCGACCCCAACCTCTCAGCTCGCAACGGCGGGTCCTTCTCCTCCGGCGGCCTGGCCAAGGACTACGGCTTCACCGACATCGACGGCTCCCAACCCGACTGCTGGCGCTACATGGTCGAGGTCCAGGACCCCGGCTTGCCGCCGGACCCGACCGGCTATCGGTAGCCGTTCTTCGGGCTAGGGCTGTGGCGGTGGTGGCCGCGGAAGCGCGGCCGAGCCCTAGGACGAGAGAGCTACTCCCACTCGATCGTGCCGGGCGGCTTCGAGGTGATGTCGAGGACCACTCGGTTGACCTGGCGGATCTCGTTGATCATGCGGGAGGCGACGCGCTCGAGGAGGTCGTAGGGCAGACGGGCCCAGTCGGCTGTCATGGCGTCGTCGCTGGTGACGGCTCGGATGACGACGACGTAGCCGTAGGTGCGCTCGTCGCCCTGGACGCCCACGGTGCGGAGGTCGCCGGGTAGGACGCAGAAGGACTGCCAGAGCTCGCGGTAGAGGCCGGCGGAGCGGATCTCCTCTTGGAGGACGAAGTCGGCGTCGCGGAGGATCTCGAGGCGCTCCTTGGTGACCTCGCCGCCGACGATCCGGATACCCAATCCGGGACCGGGGAACGGCTGGCGCCAGACGAGGCGCTCGGGAAGGCCGAGCTCGATGCCGACCTTGCGGACCTCGTCCTTGAAGAGGGCGCGCAGGGGCTCGACGAGCTCGAACTCGAGGTCGTCGGGAAGGCCGCCGACGTTGTGGTGCGACTTGATCGTCGCGGCTCCGGTGCCGCCGCCGGACTCGATGACGTCGGAGTAGAGGGTGCCCTGGACGAGGTAGTCGGCGTCGCCGAGCTTGGCGGCCTCGTCCTCGAAGACGCGGATGAACTCCCCGCCGATCGCCTTGCGCTTGGCCTCGGGGTCGGTGATTCCCTCGAGCCGGGCGAGGAAGCGCTGCTCGGCGTCGACGGCGACGAGCGGGACCTTGAAGTGGTCGCGGAAGGCGCTGACGACCTGCTCGGCCTCGTTCTTGCGCATCAGGCCGTGGTCGACGAAGACGCAGGTGAGCTGGTCGCCGATAGCGCGATGGACGAGCAGCGCGGCGACTGAGGAGTCGACACCGCCGGAGAGGCCGCAGACGACCTTGCCGTCGCCGACCTGCTCGCGGATGCGGCGGATCTGCTCTTCGGCGACCGAAGCCGCGTTCCAGGCCATGTCGCAGCCGCAGATCTCCTCGAGGAAGCGGGTCAGGATCTGCGTGCCGTAGGGAGTGTGGACGACCTCGGGGTGGAACTGAATGCCGTAGAAGCCGCGCTCGACGTCCTCGAAGGCGGCCACGGGCGACTCCGTGGAGGAGGCGAGCGCGACAGCGCCCGGCGGCGGCTCGTAGACGGTGTCGCGATGGCTCATCCAGCAGCTCTGCTCAGCCGGCAACTCCGCGAGCAGGCGGCCGTGCTCCTGGACGGTCAGCTGCGAGCGGCCGAACTCCCCCACCTCGGCCGCCTCGACGCGACCGCCGAGGCTGTGGACCATCGCCTGCATGCCGTAGCAGATGCCGAGCACGGGAATTCCCAGCTCGAGCAGCGCCGGGTCGAGGCTCGGCGCGCCGTCGGCGTAGACCGAGGCGGGGCCGCCGGAGAGGATCAGCCCCTTCGGCGAGCGCTTGCGGATCTCCTCGACCCCGACATGGTGTGGCAGCAGCTCGCTGAAGACTCCGCACTCGCGCACGCGGCGGGCGATCAGCTGCGAGTACTGGCCGCCGTAGTCGAGAACTACGACCTCGTCCTGGCGCGTCTCGCGCGAGCCGTCGAGCTCGGCCGCGCCTACCGGCTCGGTGCCGGTGATCGCGGCCGCCGCGAAGTCCGTCATTACTCGACTAGCGCCGGGTCGGCGGCGACCGGACCGGAGCCGTTGGTCACGCCATCGGACGCCGGCGCCGCCTTGGCGGCCGACTGGGCGCCCATGCCGATCGCCTGGTCGCGCTGGAGCTGCTTGCCCTCGGTCTGCAGCGACGGGGCAACCATCACTTCGGCGCGGTGGAAGGACGGGATGTCCTCGTAGCCGCAGGTCGCCATCGACGTGCGCAGGCTGCCCATCAGGTTGAACGTGCCGTCGTTCTCGTGCGCCGGACCGAGCAGGATCTGCTCGAGCGTCCCGTTCTGCGTCGTCTCGACGCGCGCGCCGCGCGGCAGGTCGGGGTGGAAGGTCGCCATCCCCCAGTGGTAGCCGTGACCCGGAGCCTCGTAGGCACGGGCGAGCGGCGAGCCGATCATCACGGCGTCGGCGCCACACGCGAACGCCTTGGAGATGTCGCCGCCGTTGCGCATTCCGCCGTCGGCGATCACCTTGACGTACTCGCCGGTCTCGAGCATGTGCTGCGAGCGGGCGGCCGCGACGTCGGCGATCGCCGTCGCCTGCGGCACGCCGATGCCGAGGACGCCGCGCGTCGTGCAGGCAGCACCCGGTCCGACGCCGACGAGCACGGCGGCGGCGCCGGTGCGCATCAGGTGCAAACCAGTCGAGTAGGAGGCGCAGCCGCCGACGACGACCGGGACGTCCGGCGGGACTTCCTCGCGGATGAACTCCTTGAGGTTGAGCGGCGGACGCTCCTCGTCGGTCGAGACGTGCTCGGCGGAGATCACGGTGCCCTGGATGATCAGGACGTCGATGCCGGCGTCGATCGTCGTCTCGTAGTACTCGCGCACCCGCTGCGGGGTCAGCGACGCGGCGCAGACGACGCCCATGTCCTTGATCTCGCGGATCCGCTTGGCGATCAGCTCCTTCTTGACAGGCTCCTGGTAGATCCGCTGCATCTCGGCGGTCGCCTGGTCCTTGTCGAAGCCGCTGATTCGCTCGAGCTGCTCCTCGGCGTCGTCGTACCGGCAGAAGACTCCCTCGAGATTGAGCACCGCCAGGCCACCGAGGCGGCCGATCTCGCTCGCGGTCCGGGGCGAGACGACACCGTCCATCGCCGAAGCGAGCAGCGGCAGCTCGAAACGGTAGTTCCCGAGCGTCCAGGTGATGTCGATGTCGTCGGGGTCACGCGTACGGCGCGAGGGGACGATGGCAATGTCATCGAAGCCGTAGGCCCTGCGGCCCTTCTTGCCTCGACCGATCTCGATCTCCATGGCGTGAATCCTAGGTTCGACGACGGACGAAACCCGAGGTTACCAACGCCCGTTTTCCGCATCGTTGCGCCGAATCCCGCAGGTTGCGGGTATTTCAGCCACCGGCCAGGCGCCAAAGGGGGGCCCGGGGGGCGCGAGCCCCCCGATTCCATCCTGTTCCTTAGCTGCTGATCTCGAGCGCGGGGGCGTCGAGCGCCTGCAACTCGACCGCCGCGGCGAGTCGATCGACCTCGCGTGGGTCGATCACACCGGCGCCGAAGTGCTGCGTCGACTCTGCGCCGCAGGCGACCCCGAAGCGCAGGCACTCGTCGTCCGGCAGGCCGTCGTAGCGACCGGCTACGTAGCCGGCGAGGAACGCGTCGCCGGAGCCGACCGACGACACCGGCTCCAGCGGCTCGAGCGTCGCGCGCGTCAGGCGGCGCGGGCGGGTGGCGTCGTTCTCGTCGCCGTGCAGCGCCAGGCAGCCGTCGGCGAGCGTCACGATCGCCTCGCGCGCGCCGAGCTCCACCATCTCCGGCAGTGCCGTGCGGCGGTCCTCGTCGTCGGAGAACTCGTGTCCGACCAGCTCCTCGGCCTCGTTCTCGTTCGGAGCGATCACGCTTGGCTGGGCGCGAACGGCATACCGCAGCGCCTCGCCCTCGCAGTCGAGCACCGTCGTCACGCCGAGGCGGCGGAGCTCGCCGACGAGCCGCTCGTAGAGGTTCGGCTGGACCCCGCGCGGCAGGCTGCCGCTGAAGACGCACATCGCGGCGCCCTTGGCGAGGTAGAGCAGCTTGTCGACGAACAGCTCGAGCTCGGCCTCCGAGACCGACGGGCCGCGCTCGTTGATCTCGGTCTGCTCGCCGGACGTCGGATCGACGACAGCCGTCGACGTGCGCGACTCCTCGCGGATGCGGACGAAGTCGCTGAGGATCGCCTCGTCGGTGAGCTGCTCGACGATTCGGCTGCCGGTGTGCCCGCCGGCGAAGCCGGTCGCGATCACCGGCCGGCCGAGCGACTTCAGCGCGCGCGCCACGTTGACGCCCTTGCCGCCGGCCATCGCGGTCTGCTCGACAGCGCGGTGGCGGCGACCGAGCCGGAAGCTCGGGACCGCGAGGGTCTTGTCGATCGCTGCGTTGAGGGTGACGGTGATGATCATGGTCGATCCGCTTGCTCCCTCTGCTCGCGCGCTCGTGCACGAGTCCTGCGCCGTGCCTCCTGGGAGCGAGCCCGGCGCCGTCGCCTGATCTGGATGCCCGTGATGGCGACAGCCGAAACGATGACCAACAGAAGCAGCGCCGTCAAGGAGATTCCCAAAGCGGAGGCGATCCGTCGCAGCGGCCCTGCCCCCGGAACCTCCTCCCCAGCCAGCAGTGGGACGCGCCGAACGACCTCGCCGTCGCGCAGGAGAGCAACCGTGCCGACGCGGGTGCCGGCGGCGATCTCGCCGCGCAGCTCGCCGGGTGCGTCGATCCGCTTGGCGATCCGCTCGTCTCGTCGCGCTGTGACAGCTGCCGAGCGGGCGGGAACCAGGGGGACCGTCTCGTCGCGGTAGGCCACATCCGCCGTCGCCACGGCGCGGTCCTTGTGCAGCACCGGCACGCGGCGGTACTGCGCGAGGCCGTAGCGCAGCAGCGCAAGCGTGTCCGAGTCCCGTGCGGCCTCGCTCGGCTCGCCGAGCACCACGCTGACCACCCGCGCTCCGTTCGAGCCCGTCGCCGAGCCGACCAGGATGTAGCCGGCGCCGCTCGTATGGCCAGTCTTGACGCCGTCGACGGCAGGCACGGTGGCGATCAGGCTGTTGCGGTTGCCGACCGTCCGCGGCCTCGCTCCGGTCGTCAGCGTCGCCGACGGCGAGTCGACGACGGCGGCGAAGCGGCGGTCGCGCAGCAGCTTGCGTGCCAGGGTCGAGAGGTCGCGCGCCGAGGAGTAGTTCAGCGGATCGTCGAGCCCGATCGGGTTGGCGTAGCTGGTGTCGTCCAGGCCGAGCTCCTCGGCACGCTCGTTCATCTCGGCCACGAAGGCCGAGCGCGAGCCCGAGACCCCCTCGGCGAGCGTCGCCGCCGCGTCGTTGGCGCTCTCGAGCATCAGCGCCTTGAACAGGTCGCGCACGCGCATGCGCTCGCCCGGCTGGAGATCGATCTTCGACTCGGCCGCCCCCGCCCGGTAGTCGGCAGCTGTGTAGAAGGCGTCGAACGGCGCCTGCTCCAGGGTCAGCAGCGCCGTCATCAGCTTCGTCGTGCTGGCGATCGAGCGCCGTTGGGTCGGGTGCTTCTCGAGAATCGGCGTGCCGTCGCGGGCATCGACCAGGATCGCCGCGGCCGCGCCGTCGAGGCTCGGCCGCTCGGACTGCTGTGCGTGTGCGGCGGGCGCGACCGCAAGCGCCAGCACGGCCGTCGCAGCGGCACCGGCCAGCCGTCGTCCGATCACTAGCGCAGCTGGATCTTCTGGCCGGCGATCAATGCCTGTGGATCGAGCTCGGGGTTGAGCTCCTGCAGCGTCTCCACGGTCACGCCGGTCGTCTCGGCGATCGCGCCGAGCGTGTCGCCCGACTTGACCGTGTAGGTCGCCGGCTGACGCTTGGCGGGGGTCGTCGCGGTACCGGTGGCCTCCTCGCTCGTGGTCTCGGCCGCCGAGTTGCCACCGCCCGACGAGCCGTCGTCGCCACCGCCGAGCGAACTGCCGATCACGATCAGGATCGCCACGGCGCAGACCGCCAGGGCGAGTGGCGCGAAGATGCGTGCGGAACTGGAGGATTGCGCTGGCATGGCCTGGTTAGGCGCGGAGCATAGGGGCTCAGGAGCCCCAGGCCAGCGCGCGCAACTCCTCTGCCGCCGCGGCTGCCGCACTGGCGGGATCGCCGCCCCGATCGACATGGGCGTTGACGATCGAACGCGACGCGGCGACCAGTCCGGCCGCGGGATGGCGGGCGAACGCCGGGCCGAGCGCATCGACGCCGCCGCCCTGGGCCCCGACTCCCGGCAGCAGGAAGATCGCGTGTGGCATCAGCGAGCGCAGGCGGCCGAGCCGCTCCGGGCGCGTCGCGCCGCAGACGGCCCCGACGAGCGACAGCCCGCAGTCGCCGAGCTGGTCGGCGCCGAAGACGTCCGCGATCTGGGCGAGCCGCTCGTGCAGCGGGCGTCCGTCGGAATCGAGGTCCTGAAGATCGGCCGCGCCGGGGTTCGACGTGTTGACGAGCAGGAAGCAGCCGGCGCCGGCTTCGGCCGCCGCGTCGACCAGTGGGGCGATCGCGTCGCCGCCGAGCAGCGGGTTCGCCGTGAAGGCGTCGGCGCCGAAGCCCTCGACCGTTCCGAAGGGTCCGTCGGTCGACCCGACCAGCGCCTGCGCGTAGGCCTTGGCGGTCACCGGGACGTCGCCGCGCTTGCCGTCGGCCAGCACCAGCAGGCCGTGCTCGCGCGCCGCGTCGCGGGTCGCCTCGAGCGCCCGCCAACCGGGAGCACCGAGGCGCTCGAAGCAGGCCAACTGGGGCTTGACCGCGACGCAGGACGGACCGGCCGCTTCGATCGCCAGCCGGCAGTGGGCGGCGACGGCGGCAGCCGTCCGCTCGGCGGTACTGCCGCCGTCCGCACCTTCCAGTGCGGACGGCCACAACACCGCCGGGTCCGGGTCGAGGCCCAGCACGATCCGGCTGCGACGCTCCTCTACGAGCGCCGCCAGCCGGTCCGCGAAGTGCTTCAGCCCTTTACGGACTTCTTGAGGGCCGAGCCGGCCGAGAACCGCGGGACCTTGCTGGCCGCGATCTGGATCCGCTCACCCGTCTGCGGGTTGACGCCCTGGCGCGCACCGCGATCGGCCACGGAGAACTTCCCGAAGCCGGTGAAGCTGACCTCTCCGCCACGCTTCAGCGTGTCCTCGATGACCGTCAGGACCGCGTCGACGGCGGTCCCGGCATCACCCTTCGAAAGGCCGGACTCGGCGGCCACCTGATCGACGAACTCTGACTTCGTCACCTTGTTTTCCTCCTTTGGAGGGACTGGAACAGTGCGGCGAACCTAACAACGCCCACGGACGACGGGCATCCGAAACCGCTCTGGAAACGGCCTCGTCGCTAAGAATCCCCGCTATTTGCGGATTTCGCCAGCAGGACCAGCTGGTCGGCGACGTCGAGCAGATCGTCCTGTCCCTTGGCTCCGGGGGGCAGCAGACGCGGCGCGCCGGGCGCGCCATAGAGCACGACTCGCGGCTCTCGCTCGCGCTGACGGCGCCGCACGGCGCCCGCCACGCCCTCCGCGACAGCGGTCGCGCGGGCGACCGCTCCCTTCGGTCGTTCCCTCACGCCGGCGTCAGCTCCCCGAGCGCATGGCGAAGGTCGTAGAGCACCAGCGAGGACAGCGCTGGGCGACGGGTCACGCAGGCGAGCACGTGGCGCGCGTCGCGGACGGCGAACACCGCGCCGCCGGACGTCTGGACCTCGATCTGCTCGACCGGCTCGGCCGAGACGCTGTCGGCGCGCTCGACCAGCTGACGGGTCAGATCGCCCAGCTCGCGTGCTCGGCCCTGCTCCACCCCGCTCGCGTCGACGAGCCCGCCCGCGGCGTCGAGAATCACGGCCGCGATGACGTCCGTGGAGCTGTCGACGAGTCGCCGGGCGACCATCACGGTCACAATAGCCGCGTGCCGCTGCCCCGAATCTCGTGGATGGTCACCGTCGGCGTCTGCCTGGTCGCCGCGGTCCTGCTGCTCGTGAGCGGCTACTCCGGCTACGCGGCGGTGCTCGTCGCGATCGGCGCAGCCGCGGCGGTCAACCTGCTCTAGGCGGCAGCGAGCTGTGCTCGGGCTCGAGATGGATCAGCACGTCCGCGCGGTCGAGCCGGTCGCGGATCTCGGCCTGAAGCTCGTGTGAGACCTCGTGGGCGCGGTCGAGCGTGGTGCCCTCGTGGAACTGGACGTGGAGGTCGATGTAGCGGCGGCTGCCGGCCCGGCGCGCGCGAAGCTTGTGGTACCCGGCGATCTCCGGGGCGCGGTGGTCCACCTCCAGCGCTTCGCGCACCGCGGCGAGCTCCTCCTCCGGCAGGACCTCGTCGACGAGCACGCGCGAGGAGCGCATCAGGATGCGCAGCCCGGCGGCGACGATCGCGACCGCGACGACCAGCGCGGTCATCGGGTCGATCCACTCGAGACCGGTCACCTCGACGAGCACGAGCCCGACCAGCACGCCGGCCGAGGTCATCGCGTCGGTGCGCAGGTGGGCCGCGTCGCCCTCGAGCGCCGGCGACTCGGTCGCGCGCGCCTGGCGGTAGAGGTACGCCGAGACGACGAGGTTGGCTACCACGGAGAAGCCGATCACCGCGATGCCGATGCCCAGCGAGTGGACCTCCGGCGGATCGACCAGCCGGCGTACGGACTCGAAGACGATGATCCCCGCTCCGACGAGGATCAGCAGTCCCTCGATCACAGCCGCGAGGTTCTCGATCTTGTCGTGGCCGTACGGATGGTCCTCGTCGGCCGGCTCGCCCGCCTTGCGGACCGACACGAAGGCGACGATCGAGGCGATCAGGTCGACGCTCGAATGGATCGCCTCGGTGATGATCGCGATCGAGCCGGTGAGCACCCCGGCGACCAGCTTCAGCGCGATCAGCAGGCTGTTCGAGAGGATCGACAGCGCCGCGGCGCGCGTCTTGCGGCCGGTGTTCGGGTCGCGCTCGGCGGTCACGTGGCCCTGGCTTCGATCAGGGCCAGCAACTTGCGCGCGGCGCGGCCGCGGTGGCTGATCGCGTCCTTCTCCGCTGGGCTCAGCTCGGCCATCGTCCGGCCGTCGTCGTAGTCGTCCGAGACGACCGCGGGGTCGTAGCCGAAGCCGCCGTCGCCACGCGGGTGGTGCGTCAGGCGGCCGCGGCAGCGCGCCTCGGCCACCAGCTCGTCGCCGTCCGGCTCCACGAGGACCAGCGCGCAGACGTAGGCGACACGCGTGTCGCCGTCGGGCGGCACGTCGCGCAGCAGCTTGGCGAGGTTGTCGCCGTCGCTGGCGCCCTCGCCGGCGAAGCGCGCCGAGTAGATGCCGGGCGCGCCGTCGAGCGCGGCCGCCTCGATGCCCGAGTCGTCGGCGACGGCGACCATGCCGGTCGCGGCCGCGGCGGTACGGGCCTTGACCAGCGCGTTCTCGGCGAAGGTCGTCCCGGTCTCGGGCGGCAGCTCGACGGAGTCCGGCAGCGGCACCAGCTCGTGCGGCGCCAGCAGCAGGTTCAGCTCGCGCAGCTTGTGCGCGTTGCGCGATGCCAGTACGAGCCGCACGCCATCCCCGCTCAGCTTGGAGCGACCGCCCCGTCCACCGCAGCGCGCTGCGCGGTGCGCAGCTCCTCGATGCCGGAGGCCGCCAGCGCCAGGAGCGCATCGAGCGACGTGCGCGAAAGCGGCGTCCGCTCACCCGTCGCCTGGACCTCGACGAGGCCGCCCTCGCCCGTCATGACGACGTTCATGTCGACTTCGGCCGTCGAGTCCTCGGGATAGTCGATGTCGAGCAGCGGCTCGCCGCCGACGATGCCGCACGAGACCGCGGCGACCGAGCCCGTGAGCGGCAGCGCGTCGAGCTTCCCCGCGTCGACGAGTGTCTGCAGCGCGAGCTCGAGCGCGACGTAGCCCCCGGTGATCGACGCGCAGCGCGTCCCGCCGTCGGCCTCGAGCACGTCGCAGTCGACCCAGACCGTGCGCTCGCCGAGCGCCTCGAAGTCGATCACGCCTCGCAGCGACCGTCCGATCAGTCGCTGGATCTCGACGGTGCGGCCGTCGGGCCGGCCCTTCGAGACGTCGCGCTGCTTGCGGTCGCCGGTCGACGCCGGCAGCATCCCGTACTCGGCAGTTACCCAGCCCTTGCCCTGCCCCTTCATCCAGCGCGGCACCGACTCGTCGACCGACGCGGTGCAGATGACGCGCGTCCCACCGGCCTCGATCAGCGCCGACCCGGTCGCCGACCGCACGAACCCGGGCTCGATCCGGATCGGCCTCAGCTCGTCTGCTCCGCGTCCATCTCTTCTCATGCAGCCACCTCGGTCGGGGATGCCACGTCGACGTGGCCAACTGTCGCTATCGGAAGCTGGAGAAAGCGCGTGCCCAGCCGCTTGAAGTCGTCTACGTCGCCGGTCGCCAAGAAGCGGTAGTCGCCGCGGCGGTCGCGCCGGGCCGCGCTACCGGCGGCGTCGAGCTCGCGCTCGACCTCGTCGACGATCGCCTCGCCAGAGGTGACGATCTCGACGCCGCGGCCGAGGCAACGCTGGATCGCCGGCCGCACGAGCGGGTAGTGGGTACAGCCGAGGATCACCGTGTCGACCTCGGCCGCGAGCAGCGGCTCGCAGGCGCGCTCGACCGCCGCGACGGTCCGCTCGTCGATCTCGCCGCCCTCCTGGATGATCGGCGCGAGCTCGGCACTCGCGACCGCGTGCAAGGTCGCCTTGCCTTCGGAGGCGTCGCGCAGGGCCCGGTCGTAGGCGCCGCTGGCGACCGTCGCCGGCGTGGCGAGCAGGCCGACGTGCCCGTTGCGCGTGGTGGACGCCGCCAAGCGCGCCTCCGGGTAGATCACGCTGACGACCGGGACACGTCCGGCGAGCTCCTCACGCAGGCCCGGGAGGGCCGCCGAGGTCGCAGAGTTGCACGCGACGACGATCAGCTTCGCGCCTTCGTCGATCAGAATTCCGGCCAGCTCGCGCGCGAAGGCGCGCAGCTCCTCCGGCTCGCGCGTGCCGTACGGGAAGCGCGCCGTGTCGCCGAGGTAGAGGAAATCCTCGTGCGGCAGCGACACGAGGCACTCGTGCAGGACGGTCAGGCCGCCGACTCCGGAGTCGAACACGGCCACTGGCAGCTCGCGCTGAGACGACACAGCGAGCATCGTGGCACGCGGGTCGGCGGCGTGACCATCCGGCAACTAGAACTCCACTTTCCTGACGGCGTCCTTGATCTTGCCGAGGATCACGTCGCCGAGCTCCTGGCCCTCGTCGGTCTTGAAGCCCTTCATCGCCGCGACGACGCCGGCCATGATCAGGGCCACCAACAGGATCAGCGCGACGTACTCGACGGTGCCCTGGCCACACTGCCGGCGCAGGCGCGCCGATCCCGTGATCAGGGTTGCGTGGGCGAGTCCGAACAAGCGGTACATGAGACGACCTCCGTGGGATCGGATTGACAGACGGCCACCCTCGCCCGGCGCGACGCACGGTTCGAGACGCGCGTGCGACAGCTGAGCGACAGCAGCCAGCCAGTCGTCATCCGCGAAGATGCGCGGCATGTGCGGCTTCGGCGCCCTCCTCGACCCCGCCGGCTCAGCCCCGCCCGACGCCGGGCGGCGGATGGCAGCCGCGATGAGCCACCGCGGCCCCGATGGCGAGGCGGTCGTCGCGTTCGGGTCGACGACGCTCGTCCATCGCCGGCTGGCGATCGTCGACGTCGCCGGCGGCGACCAGCCGCTGCGCTCCGAGGACGGCGCGATCTCGGTCGTCGCCAACGGCGAGATCTACAACCACGAGCAGCTACGAGCGGGCCTCGAGGCACGCGGCCACCGCTTCGCCACGCGCTCGGACTGCGAGGTGATCGTCCACCTCTACGAGGAGCACGGCGACGACTGCGTGCGCCACCTCAACGGGATCTTCGGCTTCGCGATCTGGGACGACCGCACACGACGGCTGCTCGTCGCGCGCGACCCGCTCGGCGTCAAGCCCGTCTACTGGCACAGCAACGGTCGGCGGCTGGCGGTCGCCTCAGAGGTCGGCGCGCTACTCGCCGGCGGCCTCGTCGAGCCGCGCGTCGACCGCGTGGCGCTCGACCACTACCTGGCATGTCGGTTCACCCCGGCCCCAAGGACGCTGTTCGAGGGAGTGTCGAAACTGCCCGCCGCGTCGATCCTCGTCGCCACCGACGACGGTCCCCCGCGCGTCTCGTCGTACCGAACCGGGCCCGCCCCGACTGCGGCCGGACTGCGCGGCCCCGAGCTCGACCGCGAGCTTGCCGACCGCTTCGGCGCCGCCGTCGAGCGCCAGATGATGTCCGACGTTCCCTACGGCGCCTTCCTCTCCGGCGGGGTCGACTCGGCCGCGATCGTCGCCGCGATGGCCAGCCGCTCTACCGCCCCGCCGCAGACCTTCACGATCGGCTTCCCCGGCCACGGCGACGTGCTCGACGAGCGCGCCTACGCGGCCGAGTCGGCGCGGACGATCGGCAGCTCCCACCAGGACACGGCGATGGAGCAAGACGACTTCACCGACGAGCTTGCGCGCACCGTCAGGCATCTGGAGGAGCCGTGCGGCCTGCCATCCGCCCCGGCGCTGATGCAGCTCTCGCACTTCGCGGCCCAGTCGGTGAAGGTCGCCCTGTCGGGCCAGGGCGCCGACGAGCCTCACGGCGGATATGGCCGCCACCAGGCGGCGTTGGTGCTCGGCGCCGTCCGCCACCTCGGTCCCCTCGCCGCCCCCTTGCGTGCCGCCGCCGGTCTGCTGCCCGGCAACGAGCGCGCGTGGCGCGCGGCGCGGCTGCTCGGCGACATGTCCGACGCCGAGCGACTGGTGCGGCTGGTCGAGATCACCGGCGAGGACCTGCGCGGCTCGCTGGTCGGCGGCGCCGGCGAGCAGGCTGCCGCCGAGCGCACGGCGCTGGCCTCGGACGTCCTGGCCGACGTCGGCGACCGGCCGCTGATCGAGCAGGCCCTCTACCTCGACACCCACCTCTTCCTGCCCGACGGGTTGCTGATCTGCGCCGACAAGATGTCGATGTCGGCGAGCCTCGAGCAGCGCGTGCCGTTCCTCGACGTCGAGCTGATGCGCTTCGTCGAGAGCATCCCGGCGCGCGAGCGCGTCGGTCCGCGCGCCGGCAAGCGACTGCACCGCCGCGCAATGGCCGAGCTCGTCCCACGTGAGATCGTCGACCGGCCGAAGCATGGCTTCTCGACCCCCTACGACAGCTGGCTGCGCGAGTCGCTCGGAGCCGAGGTCGAGCGCCGCTACGCCCCCGGCGCGCCGGCCGCCGAGCTGATCGACTCGGGTACGGTCGCCGGGCTGGTAGCGGCCCATCGCACCGGCAGGGCCGACCACAAGCGAATCCTCTACTGCCTGCTCGAGCTCTCGCAGTGGCACCGAACGTTCATCGAAGGCGAGGCATGAAGCGAATCCTGTACGTACACAGTCGTAAGGCGAGCTTCGTGGCGATCGATCGCGAGATCCTCGCGGAGCGGTACGAGATCGAGGACTACTATCAACCGGGCCGCTGGCCGAACCCACTGCGGCTGATCGCGGGTGTGTGGCGCGCCGACCTCGTCTTCTGCTGGTTCGCCTCCTGGCACAGCTTCTTCCCGATCACGCTCGCCTGGCTGCTGCGCAAGCCCTCGGTGCAGATCATCGGAGGCTTCGACACGGCCAACATGCCCGACATCGGCTATGGCCACCAGCAGGGCGGCGTGCGCCGCTGGGCGAGCCGCTGGATCATGCGCCGCGCGGGTCGGCTGGTCACCAACTCCGAGTACAGCCGGTCGGAGATCGCCGCCAACACCCCATTCCGCCCTGAGGACGTCACCGTCGTCCACCACGGCGTCCCTGACCCATTCGGCCCACTCGACGCCAGCCGCCCGCGCGAGCGGCTGGCGCTGAACGTCGGCGCAGTCGACGCCGGCACGCTCGTCCAGAAGGGCCAGCTCCCGTTCGTGATGGCCGCCCGCCTGCTGCCGGACGTCCGGTTCGTCCTGGCCGGCAAGTGGCTCGACGACTCGATCGAAGTGCTGCGCTCGGTCGCCGGCCCGAACGTCGAGTTCACCGGATGGGTCTCCGACGAGGAGCTGACGGATCTCTACGCCCGCGCCGGCGCCTACGTCCAGCCCTCGCGCCACGAGGGCTTCGGCTTGGCCGTCGCCGAGGCGATGCTGGCCGGCTGCGTGCCGGTGGTCGTCGATGTGACGGCGATGCCGGAGGTCGTCGGCGACGCCGGCGTGCTGATCCCCTCGCAGGACGCCCAGGCCGTCGCCGACGGAATCTCCAAGGCACTCGACGCCGGTTCCGAGGGCGCTGTTCGCGCTCGTGAGCGGATCACCGACGAGTTCCCCCTCCAGGTCCGCCGCGACGGAATCCTCGCCGTCGTCGGCGAAGAGCTCCGCGAAGCCTTCTAGGGGCCAGAGCCCCTAGAAGCGTTCATCCGCCGGCGAGACCGTCCATCGTCGCCAGGACCGACGCGGCGAGCGCGTGGAGGTCGTAGCCGCCCTCCAGCACAGCACCAGCCGGGACGTCGAGCTCGCTCGCGAGGCTCGCGACCCGCCGCGCCATCTCTCCGAAAGTCTCGGTCTCTAGCGTGCAACCGCCGAGCGGGTCGTCGCGGTGTGCGTCGAAGCCGGCCGAGATGAGGATGAGGTCTGGGCCGTAGTCGCGCGCCGCTGGCAGCGCGACGTCGTCGATCGCCGCCAGCCACTCGGCCGGACCGGAGCCGGCGGCCTGGGGCAGGTTGAGCGTGTACCCCTCGCCGGCGCCGCTGCCCGTCTCGTTGGCCGCGCCGCTGCCTGGATAGAACGGCCAGCGGTGGAGGCTGACGAACAGGACCCCGTCGCTGCCGTAGAACGCCGCCTGGGTCCCGTTGCCGTGGTGGACGTCCCAGTCGAGGATCAGGACACGCTCGGCGCCGTGGGCGAGCGCATGCCGTGCTGCGATCGCGACGTTGGAGAAGAGGCAGAAGCCCATCGCGCGGTCCGGCTCGGCGTGATGGCCGGGCGGGCGCAACGCGGCGAAGGCGATGGGCGCCTCGCCCCCGAGCAGCGCGTCGACGACCGCGCAGGCCCCGCCGGCCGCGTGCAGCGCCGCATCCCAGGATCCCGGCACGACGGGGGTGTCGAGGTCGAGCGCCTGGCTGTGGGCGCACGCCGCGCGAATGCGCTCGACGTGCTCGCGCGGGTGGACGCGCAGCAGCTGCTCCTCGGTGACCGCCGGCGCCTCGCGCGCCTCCCAGCCGAGCCAGTCGCGTGCCGCCAGCGCCGCCTCGATCGCGCGGATCCGATCGGCGCGCTCCGGGTGCATTCCGGTCTCGTGGTCGAGCGAGGAGGGGTGACGGACATAGAGCGGCGCCACGTTCCCGTTACCGTACCCGCGTCCGTGCACTCCTCGACCGCGACAGCGCTCCGGACGGATGTAGCAGTGATCGGCGCGGGCGCGGCCGGCCTCTTCTGCGCGTTGACCGCCGCCCGCGAGGGCTCGCGCGTGACGCTCGTCTCGCGGACGCCGCTCGACGGCTCGGCGAGCTACTGGGCGCAGGGCGGGATCGCCGCGGCGCTCGCCGCCGACGACTCGCCCGAGCGCCACGTTGCCGACACGCTCGCAGCCGGTCGCGGCGTCGCGCGCGAGAGCGCCGTGCGAGTGCTCTGCGAGGAGTCCCCGGCGCGCGTCCACGAGCTGCAGCGGCTCGGCGTCCGCTTCGACGCCGACCGTCACGGCGCGCTCGCGCTCGGCCTCGAGGGCGGTCACTCGGCGCGGCGGATCGTCCACGCCGGCGGCAGCGCGACGGGACGGCGAATCACCCGCCAGCTCGCGGCACTAGCCGCCACCCACGAGCGGATCGAGATCCTCGAGGGGACGACCGCCGACGCCCTGCTGGTCGCCGACGGCCGCTGCGTCGGGCTGCGCACCCGTCGCGGCGCGGACCACGCCGAGATCTTGGCGCGCGCGACCGTGCTCGCGACCGGCGGCGCCGCCGCGCTCTGGCAGCGGACGACCAACCCGCCCGGCACCGTCGGCGTCGGGCTCGCGCTGGCCCACGCGGCCGGAGCCGACCTCGCCGATCTCGAGTTCATGCAGTTCCACCCGACGGCGCTGGTCGCCGACGGCGCCGACGACGGCTTCCTGGTGACGGAGGCCGTCCGGGGCGAGGGAGCACTGCTGCTCGACGGCGACGGCAACCGCTTCGTCGACGAGCTGGCGCCGCGCGACGAGGTCGCGCTCGCGATCGAGTCGGAGCTGCGGCGGGGCGGCGCCCGCGCGGTGGCGCTGGACCTACGACCGGTGGACATGGGGCGCTTCCCGAACATCGCCGAGGTGCTCGAGCGCAACGGCATCGACTCGCGGCGGGACACCGTGCCGGTCGCCCCGGCCGCCCACTACACGATGGGCGGCGTCGCGACCGACGTCGACGGCGGGGCGTCGCTGCCGAGCCTCTACGCGGTCGGCGAGTGCGCCTGCACCGGCCTGCACGGCGCCAACCGGCTCGCGTCGAACTCGCTCGCCGAGTGCTTCGTGCTCGGCCGCCGTGCCGGGCTGGCGGCGACCGCCGAGCCGCCGGCGGCGACGAGCGTCGGCGTCCACGCCGCGACGCTGCCGGACCCGCCGTCGGCGTCCACGCGTGCCGCGCTGTGGCATCGCGCGGGCTTGCGCCGCGACGCCGAGGGCCTGCGGCCGCTGCTCGACGACCCGTTCCCCGTCGCCCGGCTGATCGCCGCCGCCTGCCTGGCGCGCGAGGAGAGCCGAGGCGCGCATCAGCGCGGCGACCACCCCCGGACCGACGGCGCGCTCGACCACACGCACACGATCGTCGACGCCCGCGGCGAGGCGACGCTGGAGCGCTGGGAGTGAGCGACGTCGACGCGCTGTTCCACGAGGCGATGGCCTCACTCGCCTCAGGGGTCACTGTGATCACCGCTCGGCGCACGGAAGGCGAACCCTGCGGACTGGCCGCCACCTCGGTCTCGTCCTACAGCGCGAATCCGCCGTCCCTGCTCGTGTCGGTCGCGCACGACTCGCGCTGCCACGACGCGCTCGCGGGCGCCGAGCGCTTCGGCGTCCACATCCTGCATGCCGGCCAGGAGCCGGTGGCGCGCGCCTTCGCCGGCCGCGGCGAGGACAAGTTCGCCGGCCTCGACTGGCGCTGGGACGACGACGTGCCCGAGCTGGCCGGGGCGCTCGCCTACCTGCGCTGCCGCCGCGTCGAGAGCCTGTCGCGCTATGACCACACGATCCTGATCGGCGACCTCGTGGGCGGGCGGCTGGAGCAGGGCGAGCCGCTGCTCTATGCCAGGCGGCGAATGGACTGGCTGCTGCATCCTCACCGCCGTTGAGCCAAGAGGCGGAGTTCGGACGGTTAACCCGAACTTAACTTTGGATTCGTTTCCAGTACATGAGCCACTGTTCTAATCGGCTCCGTGGGAGAACGGCGACGGGAACGTCGCCCAAGCAGCAGGGAGGCCTGTATGTACCAATTCAGCCGGGCGATCTACAGGGAGTTGGCGATGGACGTCACCCCCCAGCCCTCCGGTGGCCGGGCCGTCGCGCAAGCGCGACTGCTCAGCGAGTGCGAGTCCGCGATGGAGCGGCTCGCCACCGATCGGCACTACTTTGCCCATCCGGTCAAGACACTGTTCAACGACGTTCGAAGCCTGTTCCCGATCACTGCGCAGCTGCGCGTCTACAGGACGATCGAGCAGCACATGCTGGAGGCGGTCGCCTACGTCGACGAGCAGGCACGTGACGGTGTGACGTTCGACGGCAGCCCACTCTGCTGCCACGCGACGACCCGCAAGGGGACCTCTTGCCAGCGCGTTCCGCTGCCGGCAAGCAAGTACTGCCCCTCGCACAAGCATCTCGACGAGACGCAGCGCCAGCTCGCGGCAGCAGCCGCATAGCCCGCCCCGAGCGGCTAACGTTCGCGCCCCGGGCATCCGCTCGGGGCGTAGTCCACCGATAGCGTCCGGGATGTGATCCTCGGAGTCGACGTCGGAGGCACCTTCACCGACGCTGTCGCGATCGGCCCGGACGGCGTCCGCACCGGCAAGGCGCCGACCACCCCGGACGACCAGTCGCTCGGCGTGATGACGGCCATCGGACAGGCGCTCGGCGACGCGGGACCCGATGCCGTGGAGCGGCTCGTGCACGGAATGACCGTCGGCACGAACGCGCTGCTCGAGGGGCGCACCGCGCGCACCGCGCTGATCGCGACCGAGGGCTTCACCGACATCGAGCGGCTCGGCCGCCAGGCCCGGCCCGAGCTCTACCGCCTCTGCGCGGACAACCCGGCGCCGATCGTCCCCGACGAGCTGCTGGTCGCCGCGCCCGAGCGCTGCACGCCCGACGGGGTGCTGCTCCCGCTCGACCACGACGAGCTGCGCCGGCGCCTTGCGGCGCTGCCCGACGACGTCGAGGCGGTCGCGATCTGCCTGCTGTGGGGCTTTCGCCACCCCGAGCACGAGCAGGCGATCGCGGCGGCCGTCGCCGAGCTGCCCGGCGACATCCACGTCTCGGCTTCGCACGACACGGCCGCGGTCTTCCGCGAGTACGAGCGCTGCGTGACGACGATCGTCGACGCGACCGTCTCGCCGCTGCTCGGCCGCTACCTCGATCGGCTGACCGCCCGCGCTGTGGAGGCGGGGCTGCCGAGTCCCGAGATCATGCTGTCGAGCGGCGGCGTGGTCGACGCGCCGACGGCGGCCCGCCATGGGTCGTGGACGGTGCTCTCCGGTCCCGCCGGCGGCGCGGTCGCGGCGGCCTCCGCGGCGCGCGAATCCGGCGCCGGCCGGGCGGTCGCGGTCGACATGGGCGGAACTTCCTGCGACGTGTCGCTGGTGCTCGACGGGCGAGTCGCGGTGACCGGCGGCCGCGAGATCGCCGGCCGTTCGCTGGCGCTGCCGATGGTCGACGTCCACACCGTCGGCGCCGGCGGCGGCAGCCTCGCCTGGCGCGACGACGGCGGTGCGCTGCGCGTCGGCCCGCGCTCGGCGGGCGCCCGCCCGGGGCCGGCCTGCTACGGCCATGGCGGCACCGAGCCGACCGTCACCGACGCCAGCCTGCTCGCCGGCCACCTCGATCCCGGCTCCCCGCTCGCGGGTGGCATCGAGCTCGACCGCGCGGCCGCCGAGGCTGCCGTCGGCCGGCTCGCGGACGCGCTTGGCATCTCGCTCGACGAGGCCGTCGCGGGGACGTTGCGCGTCGCGGCGGTCGAGATGGCGCAGGCGGTGCGCGTCGTCACCGTCGAGCGCGGCATCGACCCGCGCGGGCTCACGCTGGTCGCGTTCGGCGGCGCCGGTCCGCTGCACGCCGCGGCGATCGCCGCCGAGCTGGGGATCGCGCGGATCGTCGCGCCGGCGGCATCGGGTGTCCTCTCGGCGCTCGGGCTCGCCGTCACCGAGCGACGGCGCGATCTCGTCGAGTCGGTGTTGCTGACCGGCGACGACCTGACCCAAGCGGCGATCGCCGCCGCGGTCGAGCGTCTCGGGGCGCGCGGCCGCGCCGAGCTCGGAGCCCCCGACGCCGAGCTGCGCGCGACCTACGAGCTGCGCTACGCCGGTCAGGCGTTCGAGCTCCCGATCGAGGCCGGTCCCGCGCCTCAGCCGGCGGAGCTCCGGGCCGCCTTCGACCGTGCGCACGCCGACCGCTACGGCTACGCCGACTGCGAAGCCGATCTGGAGCTCGTCACCGTGCGCGTCGCCGCCGCTCTGCCGAGCGCCGAGCTTCCCGCCGCGACCGCGAGTCCAGCCGAGCGCCGTGGCGCGCGCCGCGCCCGCTTCGGCAACGAGTGGCACGACGCCGGAGTTCTCGGGCCAGGCGACGGCGCGGTCGCCGGCCCCGCGATCGTCGAGCTCCCGGGCTCCACGCTCGTCGTCCCGCCCGGCTGGTCGGGGAACTCGGATGCGAGCGGAGTGACGTTGGAGGCCACGTCGTGAGTGCCTCGGCCGGCCAGGCACCATCGGGGGGCGCGGGGGGCGCGAGCCCCCCAAGGGGTTACCTCGATCCGATCGCGCTCCAGGTGATGGTCGGCGCGCTGCGCTCGGCGTGCGACGAGATGGGCGCGGTGCTCGTCCGCTCGGCCCACTCGGCAAACATCAAGGAGCGCCGCGACGCCTCGACCGCCCTGTTCGACCGCGACGGGCAGATGGCGATGCAGGCCGAGCACATCCCGGTCCATCTCGGCGCGATGCCGAGCGCCGTCGCCGCGATCCTCGACGAGCCGCAGGCCCCGGGCGACGCCTGGATCCTCAACGACCCCTTCGCCGGCGGCACGCACCTGCCCGACATCACGGTGATCTCGCCGGTCTTCCTGCACTCCGAGCTGCTCGGCTTCGCCGCCAGCCGCGCCCACCATGCCGACGTCGGCGCGCCCGAGCCGGGCAGCATGCCGGCGGACTCGCGGACGCTCGCCGACGAGGGCGTGGTCATCCCGCCGACACGACTCGCGCGCGGCGGTCAGCTCGACCGGGCGCTGCTCGACGGGCTGACCGGCCGGATGCGCAACCCCGACGAGCGCGAGGCCGACCTGCGCGCCCAGCTGGCCGCCAACCGCGCCGGCGGGCGGCGGCTCGAGGGGCTCGCGCGTCGCACCGGCGTCGAGGAGCTGCGCGCCGGCATCGCCGAGACGCTCGACTACGCCGAGCGCCGCACCCGCGCGAAGATCGCTGCGCTGCCGGACGGCGAGCGGACGGCGACAGACGTGCTGGAGGCCGCCGACGCCGACCTCGAGCTGCGCCTGCGCGCGGTCGTGTCCGGTGACGAGATCGAGCTCGACTTCTCCGGCAGCGCGCCCCAGCACGCCGGCAACCTCAACTGCCCGCTCGCGGTCACCCTGTCGGCCTGTTACTTCGCGCTGCGCGTGATCGCCGATCCCGACGTCCCGCCGTGCGCCGGCGCCTACCGGCCGCTGCGCGTCACCGCGCCCGAGGGCTGCCTGCTCAACGCAGCGTCGCCGGCGGCAGTCGTCGCGGGCAACGTCGAGACCTCGTCGCGCGTTGCCGACCTCGTGCTCGCCGCGTTCGGCCATGCGCTCGGCCAGGGGACGATGAACAACCTCACGCTCGGCAACGACGACTTCACCTACTACGAGACGCTCGGCGGCGGGCAGGGCGCCTGCGCCGACGCCGATGGACCGAGCGCCGTCCACGTCGCGATGAGCAACACGCTCAACACGCCGATCGAGGCGCTCGAGCTGGAGTTCCCGCTGCGCGCCGTCGAGTACTCGCTGCGCCGGGGCTCCGGTGGCGCCGGGCTCCACCGTGGCGGCGACGGCGTCGCCCGCGAGTTCGAGGCGCTCGCCGAGATGCGCTACTCGCTGATCGCCGAGCGGCGCCGCCATGCTCCTCCCGGAGCCGCCGGCGGGGCGCCCGGCGCCCGCGGCCGCAACCTGCTCGACGGCGCCGAGCTGCCGCCGAAGACATCGGGGACGCTGTCGCCCGGCGACCGCCTGCGGATCGAGACGCCCGGTGGCGGAGGGCATGGAGCGCCGGAGCACGAACTGTGACCGTGCGCACAGTTCCCTTGATTTAAATGGCCTCCTGCGTCACAATTCGTCGCCCGTGCCACGCCAGCACTGAGTCAACGTCCTGCGCACGGGTTCGGAAGGAATCCCTTTTTCATGCCAGTTGCTTTGAAGGAATGGGCTGTGACCGTGCGCGCTCTAGCGGAGGGCGAGCAGCTGCTTACCCTGCGCAAGGGCGGGATCCGCGAGGAGAACAAGCACTTCGAGATCGAGCACGATCAGTTCTTCCTCTACCCCACCTTCGATCATCAGCGCAACAACCTCGTGCGCGACTCGCACCTGCCCGAGCTCGGACGCGCGCTCGAGGAGGGCGTCTGGCCGGATGGCGACCCGCCCGCCCGCGCTCTGCTGCAGGACGGCGGCATCCCCCAGCCCGACCGGGTACGCATCCGTGCCTGGGCCGAGGTCTCGGCGAGCTACCTGATCACCGATCCGCGCGCCGTCGACGCTCTGTCGCCGTACTACGTGTGGACGACCGACTACGCCGAGAAGCGGCTCGAGTGGAAGCGTCATCACCCGATGCACGTGATCCTGCTGCGTACCTACCGCATCCCGCGGCCGGTGACGGTCAAGGTCCGCCCCGAGTACCACGGCTGTCGCTCCTGGATCGAGCTGCACCGCGACCTCCCCTTCGAGGGCACGCCCGTGCTCTCCGACGAGGAGTTCGACCGCGCCGCCGCGGAGATCGAGGCGATCGCCTCGGACGCGGTTCCCGTACTCGCCTGAGCCGCAATAGGCGGCGCCTCTAGCGGCTCAGCACTTCGAGTAGCGCGGCGACGACGCCTGGGTCGAACTGGCTGCCGGAGCCGGCACTCAGCTGCGCGCGAGCGTCGGCCGCGGAGAGCGGCTCGCGATAGGGGCGCTCGACGATCATCGCGTCGTATGCGTCGCAGGCGTGGACGATGCGGGCGCCGAGCGGGATCTCCTCGCCGACGAGGCCGTCCGGATAACCGGCGCCGTCCCAGCGCTCGTGGGCGTGGCGGACCAGCGGACGGACGTCTTCGAGGAACTCGACCGACGACAGGATGCTCTCGCCGACGACGGTGTGATTCTCGACTTGGAGCCGCTCGGTCTCGGTCAGCGGGCCGCGCTTGTTGAGCACCTCGTCGGAGACCGACACCTTGCCGATGTCGTGGAAGATCGCGGCGAGGCGCAGGGCGCGAACGTCGTCCGCCGCCATGTCGAGCCGGCGGCCGACGGCGGTCGCGAGCTCGACTACGGCGCTCGACGCTCCGCGCTCGCGGTCCCCTGCCTCGAGCGCGGTCGCCAGCGCCTGCGCGGTGCCGATGTAGGCGCTGTCGAGACGCTCGTAGAGCATCGCCGAGCGCAAGGCCGAGCCGACCTGGCCAGCAACCGTCTGCACCAGTCGCGCGTCGTCCTCGTCGAAGGCGTTCGGCCGCTCCTCCTCGATGTCGATCGCGCCCCAGAGCTCGTCGCCGACCCATAGCGGCACCACCAGCTCGGAGCGGACGTCGGCCGTCGCGGGCTTCGCGACGTAGTCCGGCTCGTCGCGCACGTCGCGCACGATCACCGGCTGGCGCTCGCGCAGGCAACGTCCGATCACGCCGGCGGCGCGCGGCATCGCCAGCGCGGGACTGTCTCCTGGAGGCATCGCGGTTCCGCGCCACGCGACGGCCTCGACGTAGTTGTCCTCGCGGATGCGCACGATCGCGCAGAGGAAGTAGCCGAAGGCGCGGTTGAGCTCGTCGACGGCAGCGCCGATGATCTCCTCGGGGTCGGTCATCGCCGACAAGCGGGCGCCGATCGCGTTGGCAAGCGCGAGCTGCCTGGTCCGCACGCGCAGCCGCTCGGTCTGCTCGCGGCCCTGGTCCGGCCACGCGGCCTCGACCGCGGCCAGTGGCGCGATCGGCGGCTGGGAACCGACGGGCTGTGGCGGCGCCGGGACCGGGCGCAGGCCGACGGGCAATCTGGAGTAGGTGACGACCGAGCCCTGGCCACGGTGCTGCTTGCCGTGCAGCAGAGCGCAGTCGGCGTGATCGATGAGCGCCGCGGGGGTCTGCTGCGGCTGCCACTCGGCGACGCCGGCGCTGGCTCCGCACCCGGTCGGCACGCCACCGTCGGCGGCGAGCGCGCGCTCGATCCCCGCAAGGGTCCGCCGGGCGAGCTCCTCCGCCGCCTGCTCGTCGGCTTCGATAGCGACGATCGCGAACTCGTCGCCGCCATAGCGGGCAACCAGGTCATAGGGCCGGACGGCTCCGCGCAGCGCGGCGCCGACCCGGCGCAGGACCTCGTCGCCGGCGAGGTGGCCGTGCTCCTCGTTGACCTGCTTGAAGTCGTCGAGGTCGATCAACACCAGCGACAGCCGGTGGCCGGTCCGCTCGCCGCGCTCGATCTCACGCCGCAGCATGTGCTGCATCGCGGTGTGGTTGAGACAGCCGGTCAGGCCGTCGGTCCTTGCGACCTGCGCGAGCCCGGCGTGGGCGCTGGCGTTGCGACACGCCGCCGCCGCCAGCTCGCCGAACGCCTCGAGCAGGTTCATGTCCTCGCGCGTCACCTCGTGGCGGCGGTGGTAGCCGACCGCTAGCACGCCGCGAAGCTTGCCGTCCCAGTGCATCGGAACCGCGACGGAGCTGTGCACCTGTCCGAAGAAGGCGACGTCGGGCTTCGGCGTCAGCTCCTGGTAGTCGTTGGTGATCAGCGGCCGGTCGAGCTCGGCGACCCGTCCGGACAGCCCGACGCCGGCAGCGACCTTGTAGCCGATCGCCTCGGGCACGATGCCGTGCACCGCCTCGATGGTCAGCCCGGCGGCGTCTCCACGAAAGATCGCGGCGTTGTCCCCGTCGAGGATGCTCGCCGCCTCGGTGCATATCTGGACCAGGACGCGGTTGAGGTCGAGGCTCTCGTTGAGCGTCTTGGCGGCGCGCGCCAGCGCCGCCTGCTGGGCGACCTGCGCGGCATGCTCCTCGGCGAGGCGCATCTGCGCCAGGCTCGCCGCGGCGGCGGCGGCAAACGAGCCGGCGACACCGATCTCGACCTCGCTGAAGTCGCGGCCTTCCTCGTCGAGCAGCAGCAGCACGTTGCCAACCGCGCTGCCGGCGCGCATCGGGAGCAGCAGGGCCGTTCCGGAGCCGCCGTCGAGTCCGAGCACCCGGTCGATCGCCTGCGCCTCGCCACGCTGGGCGAGCAGCGCGGGGAGCCCCTGGCGCAGCAGCAGGTTCAGGGGAGGCATGTCGGAGATCGGCAACGTCCGGCGCGCGACGCCGATGGCGGGGCTGGCCACGACCGGCTCAGCACGCTCCTCGCTCTCGTGGATCTCGAGCAGGACGACGCGTGCGACACCGAAGAAGTCGCGTGCCTCGGCGACCAGCCGGCGACGGACCACGTCTGGCCCCTGTAGGTCTGCAGCGGCGCTCAGCAGGCGGGTTACCGCCTGCATGGCGTCCGTAGCCGAGCCGACGCGAGCGTCAGCTTCCCCTACAGGGGCCAGTCGGGTGACAGGGCGAGGGATGCCCACGACCTAGTGATCGGCCACAAGCCGGTCTGGCTTTAGGACCGTCCGCTTCGGGGCGCGAGCCCCCGGCCTACAACCCGAGCGTCTTGGCGATGATGTTGCGCTGGATCTCCGACGTGCCGCCGTAGATCGTGGTGACCACGCCCGAGCGCAGGTAGCGCTCCATCGGGTACTCCTTCGCGTAGCCGTAGCCACCGGCCATCTGGACCGCCTCCAGCCCGCAGCGCTTCGCGAGCTCGGTCGCGGCGAGCTTGGCCATCGAGGCCTCCTGGGGCAGCATTCGCATCGGGTCCTCGTCGGTCAGGCGCGCCACCCAGCGAATCAGCAGCCGGGCCTGGACGAGGTCTGTGGCGTGGTCGGCGAGCCGGTGCTGGAGCGCCTGGAAGGAGCCGACCGAGCGGCCGAACTGGTGTCGCTCCTTGACGTAGGCGAGCGTGTCGTCGAACGCCCGCTGGCCGAGGCCGAGCGCGAGCGCCGCGAGGATCACGCGCTCGTTGTTGAGACCGGCCATCAGCTGGACCCAGCCGGCGCCCTCGGTGCCGAGCAGGTTCCCCGCCGGGACGCGGACCTCGTCGAGATGGAGCTCGTTGGTGTCCTCGCCGCCGAGCGTGTCGATCGGCCGCATCGTGAAGCCCTCGGCGTCGCGCTGGACGAAGATCATCGAGAGGCCGTCGTGGCGCTCGGATCCCTCGCCGCTGCGGCAGACGATCAGCACGTGGCTCGCCTTGTGCGCGAACGAGCACCACATCTTCGACCCGCTGATCACCCACTCGTCACCGTCGCGACGCGCGCGGCACTTCAGCGCGGCGACGTCGGAGCCCGCGTCGGCCTCGGACATCGCGATCGCGAGCGTGCCGCCGGCGGAGACACGGCCGAGCAGATCCTGCTTCTGCTCCTCGGTGCCGAACTTGTTCAGCGCGCCGACGCAGATCAGCGTCACGCCGTAGGCGCCGACGGGGATCTGCCCGCGGGCGCTCTCCTCGAGGAACAGCGTGGCGTCGAAGAAGCCGCCGCCGGAGCCGCCGTACTGCTCGGGGATCGTCACGCCGTACCAGCCGAGCTCGCCCATCTTGGCGGCGATCTCGTGGTTGTGCGGGTCCTTGCCGCCGTCTGTCAGCGCGTCGAGCTTGTCGGGCGTCACCTCGCGCGCGGCGTAGTCGCGGATCGCCGCGACGAACGCGCGCTGCTCGTCGGTCAATCCGTGGTCGGCGGGACTTGTCGGCGCTGCGGTTGCCATCGGTCTGCGGTTCCTCCCGGAATTCGGCTGCGACTTGTGGCGAGGAAGCTACCTGGCCGCTGGTCGCAGCGGCTCAGCTCGCCGGCTGGAGCAGCCAGGCCAACAGCGCGACCCCGCCCCCGACGAGCAGCAGGACCGCGGCGATCTTCAGCGCCTGGACGAGTTGCGGGCCGCTGTCCTCCGTCGCGGATGGCGCCACGCCGCTGTCCGGCAGGAGCTCGCGCGCCGCCTCCGCCCCGGATGCGGGCACGTAGATGTCGCGTGGTCCCGCGGCCAGGAAGTCGGGTACGTCGAAGCCCATCGACCGGCTGAGCGTGCTCGGGACTCCGTTCTCGAGCAGCAGCCCCTGGATCAACTCGGCCTCGGCCTGGTTGCCGGCCCAGGCCACCTTGACGAGCTCCCCCTCGGTGTAGCGCGGGTCGATCTTGCGGGCGCGTTCGTGCGCGGCGTCACGCGGAGGCTCGGTCTCCTCCTCTCCCCGATCCGGTCCGGGGAGATCAGCCATCGACCTCGATCGGCTGCTCGTCGACCTTGCCGTCGGCGATCCGCCATGCGCGCACGTGCGGGTCGCCGTCGAGCGAGACGATTAGGTAGGTCCAGTTCGGATAGGTCGCGAGGTTGATGTCGGTCTGCGAGGGCTCGGCGGCGCTGCGCGGATGCGAGTGGTAGGTAGCGACCTCCCAGCCCTCGTCGTCGAGCTCGTTGGTCGCGTTGAGGGCCGCGAAGCCGAACTCGAAGCCGTACGGGGAGTGCCGCTCGTTGACCGCCCGGTAGACCGTGTCGATGACGCCGTCCTTGCCGCGCGCGTAACCGCAGCACTCGTTCGGCGCCTCCTCGCGCGCGTGCGCGATCAGCTCGTCCCACTGCGCTCTGGTCATCCGCATGGCATCAAGCGTACCCTTGAGGTCATGGCCTTCCTCTCGCCATCGGCGCCGGAGATGATCGTCATCCTGATCATCGCGCTGCTCGTGCTCGGCCCCTCTCGGCTACCGGAGACGGCGCGATCGCTGGGGCGCGGCGTGCGAGAGCTGCGCGACACGCTGCAGGGCATCGGCGATCACGACGACGGCGAGGAGGACGACGAACACGGCGGCGGCGGCGGCGAGATCGACCCCCCTCCCCCGCGTCGTGACGATCCGGGCGGCCTGCCCGTCGATCCGGCCGTGGTGCTGGGCGACGTGCCATTCGACGACGACCTTCCCGACGGGCCGCTGGACAGCGACTACCAGAAGGAAGCCGAGTCGAGCACGCCCTCGGCCTCGAGCTGATCGATCGGCTTCGTGTAGACCCCCGAGCTGAGGTACTTCCAGCCGTCGTCGGGCGAGACGAAGACGACGTTGCCCTCGTCGAGCTCGCCGGCGATCCGCGTCGCGATCGCGGCGATCGCGCCGGTCGAGACACCGAGGAACAGACCCTCCTCCTCGAGCAGCTTCTTGGTCCAGACGACCGCGTCGCGGTTGGACACGAAGATCTTGCGATCGATCAGCGACAGGTCGATGATCGGCGGGATGAAGCCGTCGTCGAGGGAGCGCAGCCCCTGGACGAGCTCGCCCTGAAGCGGCTCGGCGGCGACGATCGTCGTCTCCGGATCGTGCTCCTTGAAGCGACGGCCGTTGCCCATCAGGGTCCCGCCGGTGCCGAGGCCGGCGACGAACGCCGTCACCTCGTCGAGCTCGTCGAGGATCTCCAGCGCGGTGCCGTTGTAGTGGGCGTCGGGGTTCGCGCTGTTGCCGTACTGGTAGGGCATGTAGTAGCCGGCGTCGGCCTCGGCCATCTCGAGCGCCAGCGCGACGGCGCCGTTCGAGCCCTGCGCGCCGGGCGAGTAGACGATCTCCGCGCCGTACATCGTCAGCAGCTGGGTCCGCTCCGCGGTGACGTTGTCGGGCATCACGACCTTCAGCGGGTAGCCCTTGCGCTGGCAGATCATCGCCAGCGAGATGCCGGTGTTGCCCGAGGTCGGCTCGAGGATCGTCTGGCCGGGGCCGATCGCCCCGCGCGCCTCGGCGTCCTCGATCAGCCCGCGCGCGACGCGGTCCTTGACCGAGCCGGTCGGGTTGTAGGACTCGAGCTTCGCGTAGATCCGCACGCCCGGCTTCGGCGACAGCCGCTTCAGCTCGACCAGCGGCGTGTTGCCGATCGCCTCGACGATGTCGCCGTAGCGGCCACCGCACGGCCGGTTCTGTAGGCCCTCCATCACTTCAGAAAGTGTAGCGAGGCACGCAAGCCCCGCATAGGCCCTTCGGCGCTATGCGCCGCCGGCCATCGCCGGCAGGATGACGAGCGTGTCGTCGGCCTCGACCGCGGTGTCGAGCCCGTTGAGCACCCGGACGTCCTCGTCGTTGAGGTAGACGTTGACGTAGCGGTTGAGCGCTCCGTCCTCGCCGAACAGCTGGCTCTCGGTGGCCGGGTGGGCGGCCGCGAGCGCACGCAGCAGCTCGCCGACGTCAGCGCCCTCGGCCGAGACCTCGCGCTCGCCGCCCGTAGACGCGCGCAGAACCGGTGGAATCTTGATCGTGCTCACGGAGCGGACCCTATCTCAGCCGGCCGCGGCGCAGAACTGCTCGTAATCGGGGAACACGCCCATCTCGTCGTCGGAGATCGACTCGGGATCGCGCGAGCAGATCGGGCACTCGGGATCGCGCCGTACCTTGAGGTCGGTGAAGCTGGTGCTGAGCGCCTCGTAGAGCAGCAGGCGCCCGATCAATGGCTCGCCGGACCCGGTGATCAGCTTGACGACCTCGATCGCCTGCAGGACGCCCATGATTCCCGGCAGCGCGCCGAGCACGCCGTTGGCGCCGCAGGACGGCGCCAGCTCGGCCGGCGGCGGCGTCGGGTAGAGGCAGCGGTAGCAGGGGCCGTCGTACGGGGCGAAGACCGACAGCTGGCCGTCGAAGCCGAGGATCGACGCCGAGACGACGGGGATCTTCAGCCGCACCGTCGCGTCGTTGAGCAGATAGCGGGTCGGGAAGTTGTCGACGCCGTCGACGATCACGTCGTAGCCGTCGATGATCTCCATGATGTTCGAGGCGTCGAGCCGCGTCTTGTACTTGACGACGTCGATGCCGGGGTTGATCTCGGCGATCGCCCGCTCGGCGGAGTCGACCTTCGGCGTTCCGATGCTGTCGACGGTGTGGATGACCTGGCGCTGGAGGTTGGACAGGTCGACCACGTCGTCGTCGACGATCCCGAGCGTTCCCACTCCGGCCGCGGCGAGGTAGAGCGAGGTCGGCGCGCCGAGCCCGCCGGCGCCGAGCAGCAGCACCTTGGCGTCGAGCAGCTTGAGCTGGCCCTCAAGGCCGATCTCGGGGACGAGCAGGTGGCGCGAGTAGCGCTCCCGCTGCTCGGGCGTCAGGCGCCGCGGGGTCTCGACCTCGTAGCCGCGGTCCTTCCAGAGCGTGATGCCACCGGTCATCGACTCCGCGCGGTCGTAGCCGAGCTCCTCCATCAGAGTCTTGGCGGCGAGCGCCGAACGGTTCCCGGAGGCGCAGTAGACGATCACGCGCTGGGACTTGTCGCGCGCCGCGCCCTCGATGCGCGACTCGAGATGGCCGCGCGGCACGTGGACGGCGCCCGGCAGGTGGGCCTCCTCGAACTCGTGCTCCTCGCGGCAGTCGACGAGGACCGTGCCCTCGCGGTGGCCGTTGTCCAGCAGGTCGTGGACCTCGCGCGGGTCGACCTCGGTGATCTGCTCCTTGGCCTTCTTGATCAGCTCGGCACCGCTGGGCATGGCGAAACTCCTGAAAGTCGGTCTGGTCTTGCCCAATTCTAGCTGGTCGTCGAATCCAGCCGGTCCCAGAACGCGGCCGGGGCGCCCTCTCGGACGCCCCGGCGCTGTTCAACCCAGACACTGCTTGCGGAAGCCCACGGCGCCCATCGCCGAAAGCCTCTAATTGGATTGTCGTCATCGGGGGTCGCTGCCGATATGGGGTCTGGACCCCATATGATGAGACGGCGCGGCGATTCACTGATCGGACAGGTTGTGGCGGCCAACGTGGTGTTGGTCACGCTGACGCTGCTCGCGGCTTCGCTCGCGGCGGTGATCGCCTCCGACCAGGAGATCTCGATCGGCGAGCAGCGCTGGCAGTTCGGGATCCTCGCCCTCGCCGCCGTACTGACCTTCTGCGTCAACCTCTGGATGCTCCAGAAGCGCTTCGACCCGCTCGAGCGGCTCGTCGAGCGACTCGAGCGAATCGACCCGACCGAGCCGGGCGGCTTCGACCTCGGCGACGAGCAGACCGAGGAGATCGACCGCTTGGCCGCATCCTTCCGCCGCCTGCTGCAGCGCGTCGACGACGAGCGCCGGCGCTCCGGCAAGCTCGTGCTGCGCGGCCAGGAGGAGGAGCGGCGGCGCGTGGCGCGCGACCTGCACGACGAGGTCAACCAGGCGCTGACCGGAATCCTGCTGCGGCTCGAGGCGCTGGCCCAGGACGTCCCGCCCGACCAGCGCCCCCAGGTCGCCGAGCTCAAGCAGCTCACCGGCCAGGCGATGGACGAGCTGCTGCGCCTGGCACGGCAACTCCGCCCGGCGGCGCTCGACGACCACGGCCTCGCGCCCGCGATCGAGGCTCAGCTGCGCAGCTTCGCCGACCGGACCGGTGTCGAGGCGCACATCGCCGTCAGCGGCGATCCGAGCGGGCTCGACGAGGACGTCCAGACAGTCGTCTACCGCATTGCGCAGGAGGCGCTCTCGAACGCCGCCCAGCACGCGCGGCCCGGGCGCGTCGACGTCGAGCTGAAGACAGTCGGCGACGGGGTCGAGCTGCGCGTCCGCGACGACGGGGAGGGCTTCGACCCGCTCGCCACGCGCGGCGGCGGCCTCGGCCTCGACGGCATGGCGGAGCGCGCGCGGCTGGCCGGCGGCGCGCTCGACCTGCGCTCCCAGCGCGGCGCGGGAACCGAGCTGACCCTGAGGTTGCCGTGATTGGCGAAGCAGCCGGCTCTGCCGGATGCGCACGAGATTCTCCCGGCGAAGCGTCCGGCTCTGCCGGATGCGCACGAGATTCTCCCGGCGAAGCGTCCGGCTCTGCCGGATGCGCACGAGGGGTCATCAGGGTCTCGATCGCCGACGATCACGGCGTGGTCCGCTCCGGGCTGGCGATGCTGATCGAGCGCCAGGCCGACATGACGGTGGTCGGCGAGGCGGCCGACGGCATCGCCGCGGTCGAGCTCGCGCTGGCGCAACGACCCGACGTCGCGGTGCTCGACGTCTCGATGCCCGGACTCACCGGCCCACAGGCGGCGCGCCAGATCCACAGCCACCGCGACGACATCGGCCTGCTGATGCTCTCGATGCACGAGGACGAGCGCTACTTCTTCGACGCGCTCGACGCCGGAGCGCTCGGCTACGTGCCCAAGCGCGCCGCCGACTCCGACCTGATCGACGCGATCCGGACGGTCGCCGGCGGGCGCACCTTCGTCTCGTCCTCGACCCAGCAGGCGCTGATGCGGCGCTGGCTCGAGGAGGACCCCGACTCGCGCCGCGAGGAGCTGACCGCGCGCGAGCTCGAGGTCGTCAAGCTGATCGCCGAGGCGCGCACCAACCGCCAGATCGCCGAGGCGCTGAAGGTCTCGGAGAAGACGGTCGAGTCGCACCGCGGCAACGTGCTGGCGAAGCTCGGCATGCGCGACCGGGTCGAGCTCGCCCGCTATGCGATCCGCCGGGGTCTGGTCGAGCCCTGATTGACAGCCTTGTGGAGCTGACCACCGCATGGGTGGTTAGCGCCACGAAAGTGGCTCGCGACTAGCCTGCGCTGGGTGAACCCCCGGGTCGTAATTGCGCTGGTGGTGGTGGCCGTTGCGGCATGCGCGGCGATCGTGCTGGCGGCCAGCTCGTCTGACGACAGCGCCGGCAGCGGCGATCGCTTCGCGGGCGCGACGCTGCCAGCGGGGCTGAAGGCTCCTGAAGTCGGGCTGCCAGACGAGGAGGGCGACGTGGTGCGGATGGCCGAGCTGCGGGGCCAGCCGGCGATCGTGACGTTCCTCTACTCGAACTGCGAGGACAGCTGCCCGGCCCAAGCGCAGCAGGTGAAGGGCGCGCTCAACGAGCTCGGCCGCGACGTTCCCGCGCTCGCGATCTCGGTCGATCCCGCCAACGACACCCCCGACAGCGCACGCGCCTTCCTCTCCAAGCAGCGGATGACCGGCCGGATGCGCTTCGTGCTCGGGTCGCGTCCCGAGCTGCGGCGCATCTGGCGTGGCTACGCCGTCGAACCGCAGCTCGACGACCTCGACCACACGGCGCGTATCGTCCTGGTGGACGGCAATGGCGTCCAGCGGGTCGGCTACCCGCTCGGGGAGGTAACCCCCGAGCGTCTGGCCCACGATCTGCGGCTGCTTGCGGCTGGGCGCTGAGCCGAAACGGCCGCGCCGATAACCTCATAGGTCGCCCTAACGCCGGCGACGACCACAACTTGGAAGGCACGGAGAACGCCACCGCATGAGCTTGGAGATCCAGAACCTGCACGTACGCATCGAGGAGCGCGAGATTCTGCGCGGCCTGAACCTCAAGGTGAGCAAGGGCGAGACCCACGCGCTGATGGGCCCCAACGGCTCCGGCAAGTCGACGCTCGCCAACACGATCATGGGCAACCCGACCTATGAGGTGACCGAAGGCAAGATCCTCTTCAACGGCGAGGACATGACCGAGGCCGGTCCCGACGAGCGCGCCCGTGCCGGACTCTTCATGGCGTTCCAGTACCCGGCGACGATCCCCGGCGTGTCGGTCGCGAACTTCCTCCGAATGGCCGTCAACGCCAAGCGTGAGGAGCCGATCAAGGTCAAGGAGTTCGGCAAGCTGCTCGGCGAGAACATGGAGCTGCTGCGAATCGACCGCGCCTTCACCAGCCGCTACCTCAACGAGGGCTTCTCGGGTGGCGAGAAGAAGCGCGCCGAGATCCTCCAGCTGGCGATGCTGAAGCCGGAGATCGCGGTGCTCGACGAGACCGACTCCGGGCTCGACATCGACGCGCTGCGGATCGTCTCCGACGGCGTCAACGCGCT
>Ga0190275_10000074_pt1 | contig 117097 bp, 134 predicted proteins | sample Popmic550T_FD_133745 | JGI IMG/M metagenome (GOLD analysis project Ga0190275, IMG submission 133745) | Populus adjacent soil microbial communities from riparian zone of Yellowstone River, Montana, USA - 550 T | ecosystem: Environmental > Terrestrial > Soil > Riparian zone > Trees stand... | reverse complement strand
GGCGAAGAGCTTCGACGAGATCGACAACGCGCCCGAGGAGAAGGAGCGCGGGATCACGATCGCCACCTCGCACGTCGAGTACCAGACGGAGAACCGCCACTACGCCCACGTCGACTGCCCGGGCCACGCGGACTACGTGAAGAACATGATCACGGGCGCCGCCCAGATGGACGGCGCGATCCTGGTCGTGTCCGCCGCCGACGGCCCCATGCCGCAGACGCGCGAGCACATCCTGCTCGCCCGCCAGGTCGGCGTGCCCTACATCGTCGTGTTCCTCAACAAGGCCGACATGGTCGACGACGAGGAGCTGCTCGAGCTGGTCGAGGTCGAGGTTCGCGACCTGCTCTCCGAGTACGACTTCCCGGGTGACGACATCCCGTTCATCACCGGCTCGGCGCTGAAGGCGCTCGAGGGTGACGAGGAGTACAAGCAGAAGATCGTCGAGCTCGCCGAGGCCCTCGACTCCTACATCCCGGAGCCCGAGCGCGACCTCGACAAGCCGTTCCTGATGCCGGTCGAGGACGTCTTCTCGATCACGGGCCGCGGCACGGTCGCCACCGGCCGCATCGAGCAGGGCATCGTCAACACCGGCGACGAGGTCGAGGTCGTCGGGATCAAGGAGCAGACCGACAAGACCGTTGTCACGGGCGTCGAGATGTTCCGCAAGATCCTCGACCAGGGCCAGGCGGGCGACAACGTCGGCTGCCTGCTCCGCGGCACCAAGCGCGAGGAGATCGAGCGCGGCCAGGTGCTGTGCAAGCCGGGGTCCATCACCCCGCACACCAAGTTCAAGGCCGAGGTGTACTGCCTGAAGAAGGAAGAGGGTGGCCGCCACACCCCGTTCTTCAACGGCTACCGGCCGCAGTTCTACTTCCGCACGACCGACGTGACGGGCGTGGCCAACCTGCCTGAGGGCACGGAGATGGTCATGCCGGGGGACAACGTCCAGATGACGATCGAGCTGATCCAGCCGATCGCCATGGACCAGGGCCTCCGCTTCGCCATCCGCGAGGGCGGCCGCACCGTCGGCTCGGGCGTTGTGACGGAGATCGTCGAGTAACGAGACACGCTTCACCGACAGCCGGTACCAGGGGTCAGGCTTCAGCCTGACCCCTTTTGCCGCTCAAGGAACCGCAAGTTGGCAGCCATTACGCAAAACAAGATCCGGATCAGGCTCAAGGCCTACGACCACTCCGCCATCGAAGCGGCGGCGAAGGAGATCGTGGAGACCGCCGAGCGCACCGGCGCGACCGTCGCCGGCCCGGTTCCGCTGCCCACCGAGAAGAACGTGTACTGCGTGATCCGCTCGCCCTTCAAGGACAAGGACTCGCGTGAGCACTTCGAGATCCGCACCCACAAGCGGCTGATCGACATCCATCAGCCGACGCCGAAGACGGTCGACTCGCTCCAGCGGCTCGACCACCTGCCGGCGGGTGTCGACATCCAGATCCAGCTTGTTTAACGGAGACGTGATGTCGACGCTGAACAACAGGACGAGGGGCCGGATGCCCCGCGGGGGTAACCGCTGATGGCGGCGTTGCTCGGCAGGAAGATCGGGATGACGCAGGTCTTCGGCGAGGACGGCCGGGTCGAGCGCGTCACGGTCGTGGAGGCGGGCCCATGCCGGGTGACCGGCATCCGCACGCATGACCGCGACGGCTACGAGGCCGTGCAGCTCGCTTTCGGCGAGGTCAAGGAGAAGGCGCTCAACAAGCCGCTGCTCGGCCACCTGAAGAAGGCGGATGCCGGGCCCCTGCGTCACGTGCGCGAGTTCCGCGACGAGGCCGGCGAGCTCCAGGTCGGCGAGGACGTCAAGGTGGACGTGTTCGAGAAGGGCCAGGAGGTCAAGGTTTCGGGCGTGTCGAAGGGCAAGGGCTTCCAGGGCACGATCAAGCGCCACAACTTCAGCCGCGGCCCGGTCACGCACGGCTCGCACAACGTCCGCGCGCCCGGCTCGATCGGCGCCTCGGCGACGCCGTCGCGCGTGTTCAAGGGGATCCGCGGCCCCGGCCAGATGGGGAACAAGCGCGTGACCCAGCGCGGCCTGACGGTCGTGGACGTGATTCCCGCGGACAACCTGCTGCTGCTGCGCGGCTCGGTCCCGGGCCCGAAGGGCTCGGTCGTCGAGATCAGGAGCGCCTCGTGAAGGCCGCGACGCTGGGAAAGACCACCAAGACGGACGTGGACGAGAAGGTGTTCAGCGAGAAGTTCCACATGTCGCTGGTGCACGAGGCCGCCCGCGCGGAGCTGAACGCGCGCCGCCGAGGCACCGCGTCCACGAAGACCCGCGGCGAGGTTGCGATGACCGGCGCGAAGGCCTGGCGCCAGAAGGGCACCGGCCGCGCGCGCGTGGGTGCCCTCTCCAGCCCGCAGCGCTACGGCGGCGGCGTCGCCTTCGGCCCGAAGCCCCGCCACTACACGGTCAAGGTCAACAAGAAGGCATTCCGCAAGGCCCTCCGCGCCGCCCTGTCGGTGCACGCCGACCGCGGCACGCTCGCGGTGTTCGATCCCGCCGACTACGACAAGCCGGCGACCAAGCAGGCCGCCGACGCGCTGGCGAAGTTCGGCGAGGGGAGCGCACTCGTCGTGTGTGCGCGCGAGAACGAGGAGAACGCGGTCAAGTCCTTCCGCAACATCCGCGAGGTCTCGGTGCTTCCGGCCGACGCAGTCGGAGTGGCGGACGTGATCGGCGCCGAGCGGCTGGTCCTCTCGCCCGCTGCGCTCGACGAGCTCACTCGGAGGGCGTCGTGACGGCGCGCGAGGTGCTGATTCGCCCGGTCGTGAGCGAGAAGAGCTACGCCCTGCTCGCGGCCAACAAGTACACCTTCCGCGTGCACGACGACGCGCATAAGACTCAGGTCCGCCAGGCGGTCGAGGAGGTCTTCGACGTACGCGTCCAGGACGTCCGCACCGCCTGGGTCAAGCCCAAGCCGAAGCGTCGCGGCTGGACGAGCGGCAAGACGCGCCGGTGGAAGAAGGCAGTCGTGCAGCTCCATCCGGAGGACTCGATCGAGCTCTTCGAGGGTCAGGACATCGAGTAAATGGCCGTGAAGAAACACAAGCCGACGTCGCCCGGTCGCCGCTTCGCGACCTGGAACGACAACGCCGAGGTCACGAAGGCCGAGCCCGAGAAGGGGCTCGTCGAGGGGCTGAAGAAGTCCGGTGGCCGCAACGCGCACGGCCGCATCACGTCGCGGCATCGCGGCGGCGGCGCCAAGCGCAAGTACCGCAAGGTCGACTTCAAGCGCCTGAAGGACGGCGTGCCGGCGAAGGTCGCCGCGATCGAATACGACCCGAATCGCTCGGCCCACATCGCGCTGCTGCACTACGCGGACGGCGAGAAGCGCTACATCCTCGCGCCGCAGCGCCTGAGCGTCGGCGCGTCCGTGATGTCGGGTCCGACCGCCGAGGTTGCGGTCGGCAACGCCCTGCCGCTCGCGCGGATCCCCACCGGCACCGTGGTCCACAACGTCGAGCTCACCCCGGGGCGCGGCGGTCAGATGGGCCGCTCGGCCGGCGCCGCGATCCAGCTGATGGCGAAGGAGGGCCGCCACGCGACCCTGCGCCTGCCGTCGGGCGAGATGCGGATGGTGCTCGTGGACTGCCGCGCCACCATCGGCACGATCGGAAACGGCGAGCACCAGAACGTCGACATCGGCAAGGCGGGCCGCAACCGTCACAAGGGCAAGCGCCCGCAGACGCGCGGCACCGCGATGAACCCGGTGGACCATCCGCACGGCGGCGGCGAGGGCTCCACTACGCCCGGCCGTCACCCGGTGACGCCCTGGGGCGTTCCGACGCTCGGCTACCGCACCCGCAAGAAGAACAAGCCGTCCGACCGCTACATCGTGCGCGGACGGCGGAGGGGTAAGAAGCGATGAGCCGTTCATCAAAGAAGGGCCCGTGGGTCGAGGAGCGCCTCATGCAGCGCGTCCAGGCCATGAACGAGTCGGGCAGCAAGCAGATGGTGAAGACCTGGTCGCGGACCTCGACGATCTTCCCCGACATGGTCGGGCACACGATCGCGGTGCACGACGGGCGCAAGCACGTGCCGGTCTTCATCTCGGAGTCGATGGTCGGCCACAAGCTCGGGGAGTTCGCGCCCACGCGCCTCTTCCGCGGGCATGCCGGCTCTGACAAGGCGAAGATGCGATGAGCGACGAGAAGGACGAGAAGCTCGAGGACGAGAAGGAGACGCCGGAGAACGAGGCCGCTGAGGAGGCGCTCCCCGAGGAGGAGCCCAAGAAGAAGCGGCGGCGCGGCTCCGCCGAGACCACCACGACCGCCAAGCGCGACACGGTCGCGGCTCCGCGCGACGCGTCCGGCCGGGTCGCCGTCCGCGCCCACGCGAAGTACGTTCGGTGCGCGCCGCGCAAGGCCCGCCTCGTGATCGACCACATCCGCGGGAAGAGCGTCGACGACGCACGTGCCATCCTCCGGACCACGCCGCGCGCGGCAGCGCGCGACGTGCTCAAGCTTCTCGACTCCGCGGTCGCGAACGCGGAGAACAACCACGAGCTCGTGGCTGACGAGCTCAGGGTCGGGAAGGTCTACGTGGACGAGGGGCCGACGCTCAAGCGCTTCCAGCCTCGCGCCCAGGGCCGTGCGACCCGGATCCGCAAGCGCACCAGCCACATGACGATCCTGCTCACCACCAAGGAAGACCTCTAAGACACATGGGACAGAAAGTCCACCCCGAGTCAATCCGCGTCGGCTACATCCACGACTGGAAGTCGAGCTGGTTCAACGAGCGCAACTTCGACGAGTACCTGCTCGAGGACGTCCGCATCCGCGACCACATCGTGAACAAGCTCGCGCACGCCGGCCTGTCGGACATCACGATCAGGAAGAACGCGAACGAGATCGAGGTGAACATCCACACCGCGCGCCCGGGCATCGTGATCGGGAAGTCGGGCAGCGAGGTGGACGCGCTGCGGCGTGACCTGCACAAGCTCACGAGCAAGGCCGTGAAGGTGAACATCCTCGAGATCAAGCGGCCCGAGCTCGACGCGAAGCTCGTCGCCCAGTCGATCGCCGAGCAGCTCCAGAACCGCGTGGCGTTCCGGCGCGCGATGAAGCGCTCGCTCACCTCCGCCATGCGCTCGGGCGCGAAGGGCGTGAAGGTGCAGGTTTCCGGCCGCCTCGGCGGTGCCGAGATGGCGCGCACCGAGGGCTACTCAGACGGTCGCGTTCCGCTCCACACGATGCGCGCCGACATCGACTACGGCTTCCACGAGGCGCGCACGACCTTCGGCCGAATCGGCGTGAAGGTGTGGATCAACAAGGGCGAGATCATGCCGAAGGGCTTCGCCTCCGACCTGACCCAGCTCGACGCGCCGCAGCAGGCCACCGGTGGTCGCGGCGGCGGTGGCGGTGGCGGTGGCGGGCGTGACCGTGGTGGCCGCGGCGGCGACCGCGGCGGTCGTGGTGGCCGCGGCGGGCGCGGCGGCGGCGGCCCGGGTGCCGGCGGCTCGCGCGTCGCGCGCAACGAGCAGGGCGGCGGCAACGCACCGAGGGGGCGCACCTGATGCTGATGCCGAAGCGCGTCAAGCACCGCAAGCAGCACCGCGGCCGGCGGGCGGGGCTGTCCCGCGGCGGGACGACGGTTCAGTTCGGCGAGTACGGGCTGAAGACGCTCGAGCGCGGCTGGGTCACCAACCGCCAGATCGAGGCCGCCCGAATCGCGATGACGCGCAAGATCAAGCGTGGCGGCAAGGTCTGGATCAACATCTTCCCGGACAAGCCCGTCACGCAGAAGCCGGCCGAGACCCGCATGGGTTCGGGCAAGGGCAACCCGGAGGGCTGGGTCGCTGTCGTAAAGCCCGGTCGCGTGATGTTCGAGCTGGCCGGCGTGCCGGAGCCGCTCGCGCGTGAGGCGATGCGCCTGGCCGGGCACAAGCTGCCGGTGAAGACGAAGTTCGTGATGCGCGAGGGAGCAGGACAGCAGTGAAGGCGGTCGAGGTCCATAACCTGGACGACGTGTCGCTCGTGGAGTTCGTCGCGGGCGCGCGGCAGGAGATCTTCAACCTGCGCTTCCAGCACGCGACGGGGCAGCTCGAGAACACGGCCCGGCTGCGGCAGGCGAAGAAGGAGCTCGCCCGCAGCCTGACGGTCGCGCGCCAGCGCGGCATCGACGCCGAAACTGAGATCAAGCGCCAGAGAGACGAGACAGAGTGATCGAGGAAGAAAAGAACGAGGAGACCCCCGCCGAGGAGACCCCGGCCGAGGAGACGCCCGCCGAGGAGGCTCCGGCGGAGGAGGCCCCTGCCGAGGAGGAGGCTCCTGCCGAAGAGGAGGCTCCGGCGGAAGAGGCTCCGCCGGAGGAGCCCCCCGCCGCTGAGGCGAAAGTCGATGCCCCGGCCGAGCCGGAGGAGCAGCTCGGGCCGAAGGAGCGCCGCCGCCGTGCGCGATCGCAGCACACGGGCGAGGCGCTCCCGCAGCGCACCGCTGAGGAACGCGCGACCGCGCGCGCCGAGGGGCGAAGGAAGAAGGCTGCCGAGCGCCGCCGCTGGCGCCAGCGCTCGCGCGAGCGTCGCCGCGCGCAACCGAAGACCGAGCCGCTCGCGAAGGCCGAGCACGGGCCGGGCAGCGCCCGGGTCCGCCAGGGCGTCGTGGTCTCCGACAAGGCGGACAAGACGATCACGGTCCGGATCGACGTCACCCGTCGCCACCGGATGTACAAGAAGATCGTCCGCGAGTCCACGACCCTCCACGCCCACGACGAGCGCAACGAGGCGCACGCCGGCGACACCGTGCGCCTGGTCGAGAGCCGGCCGCTCAGCCGCTCGAAGCGCTGGCGCCTCGTCGAGATCCTGGAGCGGGCCCGCTAGTGATCCAGGCCGAGACACGCCTGCGCGTCGCCGACAACACCGGCGCCCGCGAGCTGCTGTGCATCCGCGTGCGCGGCGGATCAAAGCGCCGCTACGCCGGCGTCGGCGACATCATCGTCGGCACCGTCAAGCAGGCAACCCCGCAGGGCGCGGTGAAGAAGGGCGAGGTGGTCACGGCGGTGGTCGTGCGCACGCGCAAGCAGTTCGGACGCGACGACGGCACGTACATCGCCTTCGACGAGAACGCCGCGGTCCTGATCGACCCGCAGAACAACCCGCGCGGCACGCGCATCTTCGGCCCGGTCGCGCGCGAGTTGCGCGAGCGCAACTTCATGAAGATCGTCTCGCTCGCCCCGGAGGTGCTGTGATGGCTCACCGGGCGAAGATCCGCCGCGACGACCAGGTCAAGGTCATCGCCGGAAAGGACAAGGGCAAGACCGGGAAGGTCCTGCGCGTGGACCGCGAGAAGCAGAAGGTCTTCGTGGAGGGCCTCAACATCCAGAAGCGCCACCAGCGCTCGATGATGCTGCGCGACACCCAGCGCACGCAGCAGACCGAGGGCGGTGTTATCGAGCGCGAGGGCCCGATCCACATCTCGAACGTGATGCTGCTCGACCCGAAGACGGGCGATCCGACGCGCGTCGGGATCAAGCGCGAGGGCGGCCGCCGGGTGCGGATAGCGAAGCGATCCGGGCAGGAGGTCGACTGAGATGGCTCCCGTCGCCGAGGCCAAGGTCGTCCCGCGGCTCAAGACGCTCTACTACGACGAGATCCAGCCGCAGCTCATCAAGCAGTTCAAGTACTCGAGCGCGATGGAGGCGCCGCGCCTGATCAAGATCACCCTGAACATGGGCGTGGGCGAGGCCAAGCAGGACTCGCGCATGATGGAGCAGGCGCAGGAGCAGCTCGCGACCATCGCCGGTCAGCAGCCGAACATCCGGCGCGCGCGGAAGTCCATCGCCGCCTTCAAGCTGCGCGAGCAGATGCCGGTCGGCGTCTCGGTGACCCTGCGCGACGCGCGGATGTACGAGTTCCTCGACCGGCTCGAGTCGGTTGCGCTCCCGCGTGTGCGCGACTTCCGCGGGCTCAACCCGCGTTCCTTCGACAGCCGCGGCAACTACTCGATGGGGGTGCGGGAGCAGATCATCTTCCCCGAGATCGACTACGACTCGATCGACCAGGTCCGCGGGCTCGACATCACCTTCACGACGAGCGCGAAGACCGACGAGGAGGCGTTCGCGCTGCTCCTCGCGTTCGGCATGCCGTTCCAGGCCGAGGGCCGGCCGGGCTCGGGCGACGCCGAGGCGGAGGTCGACGCGGAGGAGGAACGGCGCAAGGAGGAGGCGCGGCTCAAGGCCGAGGCCGAGCAGGCCGCGCTGGAGGCCCTGAAGGAAGAGAACCCCGAGGCCTACGCCAAGCCCGAGCCCGTGGAGGGCGAGGAAGGCGAAGAAGGCTCAGAAGCTCCCGAGGAGGAGTCCTAGTGGCAAAGACGTCACAGGTCGTGCGCCAGAGGCGCCAGTCGAAGTACAAGACCCGCAACTACAACCGCTGTAAGCGCTGTGGACGCCCGCGCGCGTACTTCCGCAAGTTCGGCCTGTGCCGGATCTGCCTGCGCGAGGTCGCACACGAGGGCTACGTCCCCGGCCTGACGAAGTCGAGCTGGTAGGAACAGGAACGACCCCATGTCGATGACCGACCCGATAGGCGACCTGCTCACCCGCATCCGCAACGCGATCGCGGCGGACCACGAGTACGCGGAGATCCCGGCGTCCAAGTTCAAGGTCGAGATCGTGCGAATCCTCGACGAGCAGGGCTACATCGAGGGCTACAGCGTCGAGCCCGCCCGGGTGGGCGAGGTGCTCCGGGTGAAGCTCAAGTTCACCGAGGATCGCCGTTCGGTCATCTCGGGCCTCAAGCGCGTGTCGCGCCCCGGGCGCCGCACCTACACCCACGCGGGCGAGGTGCCGAAGGTGCTGGGCGGGATGGGCACGGTGATCGTCTCGACGTCGAGAGGGGTCATGACCGGTCACCAGGCGCGCCAGCAGGGCGTCGGCGGCGAGGTCGTGGCGTACGTCTGGTAATGAGCTGATGAGCCGGATCGGGAAACAGCCGATCGCCGTCCCGGACGGCGTGCAGGTCCAGATCGAGCCCGAGATCGTGCGGGTCAACGGCCCGCGCGGCGAGCTCTCCGAGCGGAAGAGCCGCGACATCGTGGTCGAGCAGCAGGACGCCGACCTCGTGGTGACGCGTCCGACCGACCGCAAGGAGCACCGAGCGCTCCACGGCCTGACGCGCTCGCTGATCGCGAACATGATCGAGGGCGTCACCTCCGGGTTCGAGAAGCGGCTCGAGATCCAGGGAGTCGGCTACCGGGCGGCGCTCAAGGGCAAGAACATCGAGCTCTCGGTCGGCTACTCGCACCCCGTCCAGATCAACGCGCCCGACGGCGTCGAGTTCGAGGTCCCGCAGCCCACGCAGATCATCGTGAAGGGCAGCTCGAAGCAGGCGGTCGGCGAGATCGCCGCGCAGATCCGCAAGGTGCGCCCGCCCGAGCCCTACAAGGGCAAGGGCATCCGGTACGTCGGCGAGTACGTCCAGCGGAAGGTGGGCAAGCGGGCATGACGGTCGCCACCAAGCCGAGACAGCGCCTGCGCCGGCGCCGGCGCGTCCGGGCGAAGGTCCAGGGCACCGCGGAGCGTCCGCGCCTGTCCGTCCACCGATCGAACCGCGGCATGGTCGCGCAGCTGATCGACGATGTCGCCGGGCGCACGCTCGCAGCGGCCGCATGGACCGAGTCCGACGTGAAGTCCCTCCAGTCGATGGAGCAGGCGAAGCGCGTGGGCGCGCTGATCGCGGAGCGCGGCAAGGCCGCCGGCGTGGACGAGGTCGTCTTCGACCGCGGCGGCTACCGCTACCACGGCCGCGTCAAGGCGCTCGCAGAGGGCGCTCGCGACGGCGGTCTAAGGTTCTAGCGCGATGGGACGCGACCGTAGAGACAGAGGTGGCCAGCCGGGCCAGGACCTGCAGGAGCGGGTCGTCGAGATCAACCGCGTTGCGAAGGTCGTCAAGGGCGGCCGGCGCTTCTCCTTCACCGCGCTCGTCGTGGTCGGGGACGAGCGCTCGCGCGTCGGCGTCGGCTACGGCAAGGCCAACGAGGTCCCGCTCGCGATCCAGAAGGGCGTCGAGCGCGCGCGCAAGAACCTGTTCGAGGTCCCGATGCACGGCGCGACGATCACGCACCAGACGACGGGCGTGTTCGGCGCAGCCCGCGTGTTCCTGAAGCCCGCCTCCGAGGGTACGGGCGTCATCGCCGGCGGCGGCGTCCGCGCCGTGCTCGAGCTGGCGGGCATCCGCGACGTGCTCTCGAAGTCACTCGGATCGCAGAACCCCATCAACCTGGTGAAGGCGACCGTCACCGCGCTGCAGCAGCTGCGCTCGCCCGACGAGGTCGCCGAGCTTCGCGGCCTGACCGTGCGCGAGGTGCTGGGCATGGCCCCGGCGGAGCCGAAGGGCGAGCCCGCAAGTTCGGGGACGGAGCCCGTTCTTGCAGAACCCGCTCCCGAGCCGGTGGCCGAGGAGACGCCCTGATGAAGATCACCCAGGTCAAGTCCTCCATCGGCGCGAACCCGAAGCAGCGCGGCACGCTGCGAACGCTCGGGCTGGGGAAGATCGGCAAGACGGTCGAGCGCCCCGATGACCCGTCGGTGCGCGGCGCCATCCACTCGGTCAAGCACCTGGTGAAGGTGGACGACTGATGGCGCAGCGGATCGGCCTCCACAACCTGAAGCCGAAGCCCGGCTCGCGCCACCGCAGGAAGCGCGTCGGCCGGGGCGAGGGCTCCGGGCTGGGCAAGACGTCCGGCCGCGGTGAGAAGGGCGCCGGGGCGCGATCGGGCGCGAAGTCGCGCGCGAACTTCGAGGGCGGCCAGATGCCCATCCACATGCGGCTGCGCAAGCTGCGCGGTCCGCACATGAAGAAGTCGATGCCGTTCGAGCAGTTCGGGCGCACGCAGACGCAGCCGGTGAACCTGAAGGACCTCGAGGCGCGCTTCGACGCGGGTGACGAGGTCACGCCGGAGTCGCTGCGCGAGAAGGGCCTCGCCACGCGCAAGGACGTGCCGGTGAAGGTGCTCGCGCAGGGCGACCTCAAGAAGAAGCTGACCGTGCGGGTGCACGCCGCCTCGGCGGCCGCACGCGAGAAGATCGAGGGCGCCGGCGGCACGGTCGAGCTGCTCGTCGAGCCGAAGAAGCCGAAGGCGCGGCCGAAGCCCGCGCCGGTTGCCGCCGAGCCCGAGGCCCCCGAGGCCGCCGAGGCCGAAGGCGAAGCTGAAGCCGAGGCCGCCGAGCCGCCTGCAGACGACTCCCCGGAGGAGTAGCCATGCTCGCGATCCTCGCGAACTCCTTCCGCGTTCCCGAGATCCGCAAGAAGCTGGCCTTCACGGCGGGGATGCTGATGCTGTACCGGATCGGCGCCTACATCCCGGCGCCGGGCATCAACGTCGACGCCGTCGAGGCGATCTCCGAGAACTTCAGTGGCTCGAACGTCCTCGGCTTCCTGAACCTGTTCTCGGGCGGATCGCTCCAGCGATTCGCGATCTTCGCGCTCGGGATCATGCCCTACATCACGGCCTCGATCATCCTGCAGCTGATGACGGTCGTGCTGCCGTCACTCGAGAAGCTCCGCAAGGAGGGCGAGGTCGGCCAGCAGAAGATCACGCAGTACACCCGCTACCTGACCGTCGCCCTCGCGTTCGGCCAGTCGGTCGGCTACGTCTTCCTCTTCCGCTCGTTCTCGACCGGCAGCGACGCGGTGGTCGAGAACTTCACCTTCGGCCGCGTCTTCCTGATTGTCACTTGCCTCACGGCCGGCTGCGTGATGATCATGTGGTTCGGCGAGCTGATCACCCAACGAGGGATCGGCAACGGCATCTCGCTGATGATCTTCGCGTCGATCGTGGCCGGGCTGCCGAACGGGATCTCCGCCTGGTGGACGAACCCGGACCAGATCTTCAAGGTGATGATGCCCTTCATCGCCCTGGCCTGCGTGGCGGCGATCGTGTTCATGCAGGAAGGACAGCGGCGAATACCGGTGCAGTACGCCAAACGGGTGGTCGGCCGGCGAATGGCCGGCGGCGGATCGACCTACCTGCCGCTGCGCGTGAACATGGCGGGCGTCATCCCGGTCATCTTCGCGGCGTCCCTGATGGCGTTCCCGCCGACGATCGGCGAGCTGTCGCAGGCCTCCTGGGCACAGGACTTCTCGGCCTTCTTCTCACCGAACGGCGCCGCCTATCTGGTCGGGGAGTCGATCTTCATCATCCTGTTCACGTACTTCTACACCGCGGTCACGTTCAACCCGGTGGAGCAGGCCGACAACCTGAAGAAGTACGGCGGCTTCATACCGGGGGTGAGGCCAGGCAGACCCACGGCCGAATACCTGGACCGGATCCTGGCGCGGCTGACGTTCCCAGGAGCGCTCTACCTGGCCGCGGTAGCCGCTCTGCCGACGATCCTGATCAACCAGACGGCGGCGAACTTCTACTTCGGCGGCACGTCGATCCTGATCGTCGTCGGCGTGGCGCTGGACACGATGAAGCAGCTCGAGGCGCAGATGATGATGAGGAACTACGAAGGCTTCCTCAAGTGAGGAAGCCCGCGATGGCCTCGGCCGTCGCCGCGTCGGCGATCACGCCGTAGTGGTTCGCTTCGACCTCGATTGCCTCTGCGCCGGGTACTGTCGCCGCGAACGCGTCCCGGTCGGCCGCGCCAAGCACGAAGCCGCCTGAGTCGCCGAGCGGCCGGGCCGCCCGGATCAGGAGCGCCGGGCAGCGCAGGCGCGCCCAGAGCTCGCGCGGGTCGCGCGCGCTGCCGTGCTCCAGGTCCTCCATGACCGCCTCGCGGCTCGTCCGCGAGCGCACGCTGTCGGCGTCCTCGATCAGCTCGTGCCGGTAGGCCCGCTCCCAGATTGGTCCCCAGGGCTCGACAACGCCCGCGGCTCGGACCGCGGCGAAGAACGCCGCGGCCGATTCGTGGAGCGCGCCGAGGCGCTCGACGCTCTGTCCGATGGGACCGAGCGCGGCGGCCTCAGGTCTGCCCGCGGCGTCCACGAGCACGAGCCGCCGAACAGCCTCGGGAGCGTCCGCCGCGGCCTGCATTCCGACGAAGGCGCCCATGGAATGGCCCATGACGTCGACCGGCTCGTCACGGCCCATCAGGTGTGCGACGGCGAGCACGTCGCGGGCATGTGCAGGCCAGCCGTAGCTCCCGGGCGGCGTCGTCTCGCTGTGGCCGCGGCCGCGCAGGTCGAGCGCGACGACATGGTGCCCGTCGGCCGCCAGCCGCTCGCCGATCACCTCGAAGGCACGGCAGTTCGACGTCAGCCCCGGGATGCAGATTGTGAGCGGCCCGTCGCGGGGGCCCCACGCGTGGAAATGCAGCCGGCCTCCCGGCAGCTCGAGCTCGGGCACGGGAGCGAGGTTAAGCGCGTTAGCGTTCGCGGGGTGAGGGAGCGGTGAACGACTCGCCGGCGGCGCTCGTCACCGGCGCCGCGAGCGGCATTGGCAGGGCCATCGCCGGGCGATTGTCCGACGACGGCTACAGCGTCCTGGCCGTCGACCTCCATCCCGATGCGGACGGGCCGGGCGTGCCGTGGGAGGCGGACCTGACGACGCGCGAGGGCAACCGCCGCGCCGTCGAGGCCGCGCTCGAGCGCTTCGGTCGGCTCGACGCGATCGTCGCGAACGCCGGCTTCCAGCACGTGGCCCCCGTCGCCGAGTTCCCCGAGGACCGCTGGGACGCGATCGTCGCGCTGCTCCTGACGAGCCCCTTCCTGCTCGCGCGCTACGGCTGGGAGGCGCTGACCCAGGCGCCCGCCGGCCGCTTCGTCGCAATCGCCTCGGCGCACGCGCTGGTGGCGTCTCCCTTCAAGTCGGCCTACGTATCGGCCAAGCACGGCGTGCTGGGACTGGTCAAGACGCTCGCGCTCGAGGGGGCGGACGCCGGCATCTGCGCGACCGCCGTCTGCCCCGCGTTCGTCCGTACACCGCTCGTGGAGGCCCAGATCGCCGATCAGGCGCGCGCGCACGGGATGCCTGAGGAGCGCGTGCTCAAGGACGTCATCCTCGCCCCGCACGCGGTCAAGCGCCTCATCGAGCCCGAGGAGGTCGCCGACGTTGTCGCGTTCCTGCTCGGCCCGGGCGGCGCCGCGTTCACCGGCGCGCCGGTCACGATGGACCTGGGCTGGACGGCGCGCTAGCGCCGCAGCGGCGGAGCGGCCTGCGGAGGACGGCGGCGCGCTGGTAGCCGCGCACCCGCACCACCGCGCGCAGCGTTCGCGCGCGCGTTCGAGCGAGGGTTCGCCGCCGGAGCACGTGGATGACAGGCAGCCCCTTGGCCCTGCGAACCGTACGGCGGCCCAGCTCGATTCTCGCGCGGCGGACACGGGCGGTGTCGCCGACCAGGCGGACGCGGAGCCTCGGGCCGGCGAGGCAGCGGAGGCGAAGCCGCAGGCGGGCGCTCGCGGCCGCCGTGGGGAGCGGGTTGGCGGCGAAGAAGCGGAGCATCTCCTCGGACGCATCAGGCCCAGCCGGCTCGGTGTACGAGCCGTCGGCGCTGCCTCCCGACCACGCGTGAGTCATGCCGTGGACGACCCAGCTCTCGACGATGACCTTCCCGCGACGGCCTGTGTAGAGCTCGTGCGTCGCCTCGAGGCGGTCGGCGGCGGTGACAGTCTCCGACACCTCCGGTTCCGCGTCCACGCTGTCGTCAGCTCGCCCGTTGTCGGTGAGGTCGGCGACCTGAGCCCATTGCGCGACGACCTGCTCCCCGTTCACTGGCGCCACCGTCATGTCGCCGTCGCCGTGGAAGACGATCGTGGGGAGCGGGCGCGCACGCCCGTCCGAGGCCGCGACGGCGAGCCGCCCCTGCTCCTCCGGGTCAGGGCCGCCGACCTGCTGGGCGGCGAGCCCACTCGGCAGGTCCTCGCCGGCGCGGTACTCGAGGCCCGCGCCGACCCCGATCGAGGCGACGAGATCGGGGTAGGTGGCGCCCATCACCGTCGCCATCGCCGCGCCTCCGGAGAGGCCGGCCACGTGCACCCGGCGCCGGTCGATCCGCCGCTCGGCCATGACCTCGCGCGCGATCCCGGCGATGATCGCCGGCTCGCCGTCGCCACGCTCCTGGTGCGCGCGCTCGAACCAGTTCCAGCAGCCCAGGGGGTTGGCCGCGGGAAGCTGTTCGGGGTAGGCCACGAGGAAGCTGTCGCGGTCTGCGAGCGCGTTCATCCGCGTCCCGGCCGCGAAATCCGGCCCGTCCTGCGTGCAGCCGTGGAGCATCACGAGGAGCGGGACGGCCCTGTTCCGCAGGTCGTCGGGCACGTAGAGCCAATACGGCCGCGAGCCCCCGGCGCCCGTGTAGGTGCGCTCTTCGAACGTTCCCGCGCTCGCCGCTCCCGCCCCTGCCGACGCGGTCGCGAGGGCAAGTCCCACCCCGGCTATGACTCGACGCATCCGGGGAAGCGTAAACGCGCGTAATAGGTAGCCTCCCCGTTCGCCGTGACCGAACTGAACCTGATTCTGCTGGGCCCTCCCGGGGCCGGAAAGGGCACGCAGGCGGAGCGCCTGGTGGACGACTTCGACCTGCCCTACTACGCCACGGGGGACATCCTCCGCCTGGCCGTGAAGGAGGAGACGGCGGTCGGCAAGGAAGCCAAGGAGTTCATGGCGAAGGGCGATCTCGTCCCCGACGACCTGATCTGCAAGGTGATCATGGAGCGGGTGGACTCGGTCGAGGCGGCGGACGGGTTCCTGCTGGACGGCTTCCCGCGCACGATCCCGCAGGCCGAGGTCCTCGAGGGCGCGCTCGAGCGCCGGTCCCGCCACCTGACCGCCACGCTCCTGATCGAGGCGCCCGACGAGGAGGTCATCCGGCGCCTGTCCGGGCGGCGCGTGTGCACGAAGAACGGCCACGTCTACCACGTGGACTTCGACCCGCCCAAGCACGAGGGCGTCTGCGACCAGGACGGGTCACGGCTGATCCAGCGCGAGGACGACAAGCCGGAGACGGTCAAGCACCGGCTGGGCGTCTACCACGAGCAGACCTCGCCGCTGATCGAGTGGTACGAGGGTCGCGGGCTGCTCCGCCGCTTCGACGGCACGCGCGGTCCGGAGGAGGTCAACGGGCACATTCGCGCCACGCTCGCCACACTGAAGCTCGAGGAAACGCTGTGATCATTCGCAAGACCCCCGGGGAGATCGATCGGATCGCCGCCGCCGGCGACATCCTCGCGCGCTGTCTGACGCTGCTGAAAGGCAAGGCGCGCGCCGGCGTGACGACCGCCCAGCTCGACGAGGCCGCCGAGCGATTCATCCGCTCGCAGGACGCCGAGCCCGCGTTCAAGGGGTACCGCGGCTTCCCCGGATCGATCTGCGCCAGCCCGAACTCGATGGTCGTCCACGGGATCCCGGGCCCCTACAAGCTGAAGCGCGGCGACATCCTCTCGGTCGACGTCGGGGTGGTCTACGAGGGCTGGATCGCGGACGCTGCGATCACGATCCCGGTCGGGAACGTCACGCCGATCGCGTCGCGGCTCCTGAAGGTCACGCGCGAGGCGCTGTTCGAGGCCGTCGAGGCCTGCCGCGTCGGCAATCGCCTGGGAGACGTCTCGAACGCGGTCCAGAGCCATGTCGAGGCGAACGGGTTCGCCGTGATCCGGTCGCTGGTCGGCCATGGGATCGGCCGCGAGATGCACGAGGACCCGCAGATCCCGAATTTCGGCAAGCCGGGGACGGGCCCGGAGCTCGAGGAGGGCATGGTCTTCGCGGTGGAGCCGATGGTGAACGCGGGCACGCACCCGATCCGGATGGCAAGCGACAACTGGTCGGTGTACTCCCAGGACGGGTCGCTCGCCGCCCACTTCGAGCACACCGTGGCGATCACCGCCGACGGGCCCCGGATCCTCACCCCGTGGCACCTCCAGGAGGCCCGGCGGGCGGCCTGACGCCTGCTATCTTTTTCGGTTCGCGCGCGGAGCCGATTCATGGGCTCTGCGCTGCAATCTCAGTAGTGTCCCAACCCGCGGAGCGATGAAGGTCCGAGCCTCAGTCAAGCCGATGTGCGAGAAGTGCAAGATCATCCGCCGCCACGGCGCGGTCCTCGTCATCTGCCAGAACCCCCGGCACAAGCAGAAGCAGGGGTAATGGCGCGCATCGCAGGCATCAATATTCCGCTCAACAAGCGGGTTGAGATCGGGCTCACCTACATCTACGGCATCGGGCGCTCCCAGGCGCTCGACATGCTGAAGAAGGCCGGGGTCGACCCCAACACCTACGTCAAGGACCTCACCGACGGCGACGTCGTGAAGCTGCGTGAGGCGATCGACACCGACCTCACGGTCGAGGGCGATCTGCGCCGCGAGCGCTCCCAGGACGTCAAGCGCCTGATGGAGATCGGCGCCTACCGCGGTCTGCGCCACCGCCGCGGGCTGCCCGTCAACGGCCAGCGCACGAAGACCAACGCCCGCTCGCGCAAGGGTCCCAAGCGGATGTCCGTCGCCGGCAAGAAGAAGGTCAAGAAGTAATGGCGCAGCAGAGGCCCGCGCGCCGCGGCGGCCGCCGAAAGGTCCGCAAGAACGTCCCCGTCGGCCAGGCTCACATCAAGACCAGCTTCAACAACACGATCGTCTCGCTGACCGACCGGGACGGCAACGTGATCGCCTGGGAGTCCGCCGGCGGCGCCGGATTCAAGGGCTCGCGCAAGTCGACCCCGTTCGCCGCTCAGGTCACCGCTGACGCCGCCGCCCGCAAGGGCATGGAGCAGGGGCTTCAGAAGGTCGAGGTCTTCGTGAAGGGCCCCGGATCCGGCCGCGAGACGGCGATCCGATCGCTTCAGGCCGCCGGGCTCGAGATCACGTCGATCCGCGACGTCACACCGCAGGCGCACAACGGCTGCCGGCCCAGGAAGCGGAGGCGCGTCTAATGGCCCGCGACTCCAGCCCCCAGTGCAAGCAGTGCCGCCGCGAGGGACAGAAGCTGTTCCTCAAGGGCGAGCGCTGCCTGACCGACAAGTGCGCCGTCGAGCGCCGCAACTATCCGCCGGGCGACCACGGCCGTGGCCGCCAGAAGCAGTCCGAGTACCGCGTGCAGCTCCGCGAGAAGCAGAAGGCGCGCCGCTACTACGGAGTGCTCGAGAAGCAGTTCCGCGGCTACTACTCGAAGGCCTCGCGCCAGTCGGGCGTCACCGGCGAGAACCTTCTGCGCCTGCTCGAGACGCGCCTCGACAACGTCCTTGTCCGGCTCGGCTTCGCCGCCTCGCGGCGACAGGCGCGCCAGCTCGTTCGCCACGGCCACTGGTCCGTCAATGGCCGGCGCGTGAATATCCCCTCGTACCAGGTCCGACCCGACGACGTCATCGCCGTCAAGGCCGGATCCGGTGCTGACAGTGTCATCCGCGAGGCGACGGACCTCACGTCCGCGGTGCCGGCCTGGCTTCAGGCCGACCACGACGGTCTAACGGCGAAGGTGCTGCGCCTTCCGGAGCGCGAGGAGATCGCGGCGCCGGTGCAGGAGCAGCTGATCGTCGAGCTTTACTCGAAGTAATCACCAGTCCGCGCGCGGGAGGCCGGCGCGGCGGTAAGCAACGCGAAGGAAATACACCATGCTCGAGTTCCAGACCCCCCAGATCACCGCCGAGGACGTCGCGGACAACCGCGGCACCTTCACGATCGAGCCGCTCGATCGTGGCTTCGGCTACACGTTCGGCGCTTCCCTGCGCCGGGTACTGCTCTCCTCGCTCGCCGGCGCCGCCGTGACGAGCGTCCGCATCGAGGGCGTGGCACACGAGTTCTCGACGATCGCCGGCGTTACCGAGGACGTCACGGACATCGTCCTCAACCTCAAGGAGGTCGTCTGCCGGATGCATTCCGACGCGGCCGAGATCGAGGCCCCGCTCGTCGCCAGTGGCCCTGGCGAGATCACCGCGAAGGACATCGATCTCCCGTCCGGCGTCGAGATCCTCAACCCGGACACCCACATCGCGACGCTCGAGAAGAAGACGAAGCTCGAGATGTACCTGGCGATCGGGCACGGCCGCGGCTACTCGCCGGCGGAGGACAACAAGACCCCCGATCAGCCGATCGGCGTTATCCCGATCGACTCGATCTTCTCGCCCGTCAAGCGCGTGGCGTACAACGTCGAGTCGGCGCGCGTCGGGCAGCGGACGGACTACGACAAGCTCACGCTCGACATCGAGACGGACGGCTCCGTCGATCCGCACGCGGCCCTTCGCGAGGCGGCCGAGATCCTGATCAAGTCGCTCGCGATCTTCAGCGACCCCGACCGGGTCGAGGCGCTCCGCGGCGACAGCATCGCGGCGGCGGCCGGCGACGGCGCGGCTGTGCTGGCGGGCGCACCCGGCGGCCGGGCACCCGACGGCATGGACGAGATCCTGATCGAGGAGCTCGAGCTCGGCGTCCGCTCGTACAACTGCCTGAAGCGCGCCGGCATCCAGACCGTCGGCGACCTGCTCCAGAAGTCCGAGTCCGAGCTGAACGCGATCCCGAACTTCGGCCGCAAGTCGATCGAAGAGGTGATCGAGACCCTCGAAGCGCGGGGCATGTCCCTGCGGCCGGGGTAATCTGAGGCCCGATGCGCCACCGGCAGGATCGACGGAAGCTGTCGCGCAGCGCCTCGCACCGCAAGGCGCTGTTCATGAACCTCGCTCGCGAGGTGCTCGACCATGAGCGGATCAAGACGACCGAGGCCAAGGCGAAGGCCGTCAAGCCCGAGGTCGAGAAGCTGATCACGCTGGCGAAGCGCGGCGACCATCACGCGCGCCGTCAGGCCATGGCGAAGCTGGGCCAGGACAAGTTCGTGGTGTACAAGCTGTTCGAGGAGATCGGGCCGCGCTACGCCGACCGGCCGGGCGGCTACACGCGGATCCTGAAGCTCGGTCCGCGTCAGTCCGACGCGACCGAGATGGTCTTTCTGGAGCTGGTCTGACCGAGGGCCCGGACTACGGGGCGCTCAAGGAGGGCACGAAGGCCCTCTGGAGCCTCGGCGACTACTCCCACATCGAGCGGACGACGCTGCCCGCCAGCCAGGCGCTCCTGGACGCCTGCGCCATCTCGGCGGGGCAGGAGGTGCTCGACGTCGCCGCCGGGACCGGAAACCTCGCACTGCTGGCCGCCGCCGAGGGCGCGAGCGTAACGGCGCTCGACCTAACGCCGAAGCTAATCGAGCGCGGTCGCGAGCGCGCGGCCGCGGACGGCGTCGAGATCGAGTGGGTCGAGGGCGATGCTGAGCAGCTGCCGTTCGAGGAGGCGCGGTTCGATTGCACCGCGACCGTCTTTGGCGCGATGTTCGGCCCGCAGCCGGAGCGGGTCGCTCAGGAGCTCTTTCGCGTCACGCGGCCTGGCAACACCGTCGGGATGGCCAACTGGACCCCTGACGGATTCATGGGCCGGATGTTCGCGCTCTACAGCGAGTTCCTTCCGCGGCCGGAGGGCATACCCGCTCCGGTCGAGTGGGGCAACGAGGATGTCGTGCGTGAGCGGTTCGAGGGCCTGGCCGGGTCGCTCGAGATGGAGCGTCGGACCGCGCCGTGGCGGTTCGACTCCCCGGAGGCGCTCATCGCGCACATGGAGAACGCGGGTCCGCAGGTGGCTGCGAAGCAGGCGCTCGGCCCGGAGATCTACGACGAGGGCATGCGCCGGTTCCGCGAGTTGATCGCCGAGTTCAATCAGAGCGGCGGCGGGCTCGTCGAGATCGAGGCGGAGTACCTGATGGTCGTCGCCCGGAAGCGCGGCTGAGCGCAAAGCTGCTCATCGAGTACGACGGCTCGCGGTTCGCGGGCTGGGCGCGGCAGTTGGGTGAGCGGACCGTGCAGGGGGTGATGGAGGACGCGCTCGCGACCGTCCGCGGTGGGCCAGCCGACCTGACCGTCGCCGGGCGCACGGATGCCGGCGTGCACGCCCTCGGACAGGTGGCGAGCCACGCGGGCGATCCGCTGCCCCTGGGCGCCTGGAACGGCAACCTGCCGGGCGACGTGCGCGTGCTGGCGAGCGAGCCGGCACCCGGCGGTTTCGACGCCCGCCGCGACGCTGTCACGCGCGCGTACACGTACCGCGTCCACACGCGCAAGCCGCCCTCCATCTTCGAACGCGGCCGCGCGATGTCGGTGACGCGCCGCCTCGATCTCGAGGCGATGAACGCCGTCGCGGCGCTTCTTGTGGGGAAGCACGACCTCACCGCCTTTACCCCCACGCAGACGGACCACGTCCTGCTCGAGCGCAACGTCACGTCCGCCGAGTGGGTCGAGTCGGGCCTGGACCTGGTCGAGTTCCGCATCGAAGCGCCGAGCTTCATGCGAAACCAGGTGCGGATCCTCGTGGGGACGCTGCTCGAGGTGGGGACGGGGCGGCGGACGCCCGAGGCGTTCGCGACGCTGCTCGAGGGACGGCCGCGGGAGGAGGCGGGGCCAACCGCGCCACCTCACGGCCTCTACCTTGTAAGGGTCACCTACGCAACACCATGAAGGTCCTCCTCACAAACGACGACGGCATCCAGGCGACCGGGCTCAACCACATGCGCCGGGCGCTCCTCGAGGTGCCCGGTATCGAGCTCGCCGTGATCGCGCCGGACTCGAACCGCAGCGCGACCGCGCGCAGCATCACCACGCGGCGGCCGCTGTGGGTCGAGGAGATCGAGTTCGGTGATGGGACCACCGGGTTCGCCACCGACGGCACCCCCGTGGACTGCGTGCGCTTCGCCGCGCTCGGCCTGGTGGAGTTCCAACCGGAGCTGATCGTCTCCGGCATCAACCACGGCGCGAACCTGGGCGACGACATCACGTACTCCGGCACCGTCGCGGCGGCACTGGAGGGGGTGGTGCTGGGCATCCCGGCGATCGCCGTCTCCCAGCAGTCGCGCAAGGGCGAGATGGACTTCCGGCTGGGCGACCGGTTCGACTTCGAGGAGGCCGCCGTCTTCGTCGCGCGCCTGGTCGAGGAGCTCGCGGACGTCCCGATCCCCGAGGGGACGCTGCTCAACGTGAACAGTCCCCACGGCGACGCGAAGGGCGCGAAGGTCTGCCGGCTCGGCAAGCGGATCTACCGCGACCAGCTGCACCTCGCAGAGGAGGAGGGCAACCGCCGGCTCTACCGGATCTACGGCGACGACCCGAGCTACCACCACGAGGACGGCACGGACTTCGCCGCGATCGCGGACGGCTACATCTCGGTGACGCCGCTCCATTTCGACCTGACCTCTGAGCTCGGCCTCGAGGAGCTCGGCGGCTTCGACCTCGACAGGCTCATCCAGCCGGCCGCGCGCGAGGTTGAGTAAGCGAGGCCCGGCAGACCGCGCCGCCGAGCTGCGGCGTGTGATCGAGCACCACAACCGCCTCTACTACGTGGCGGACGAGCCGGAGATCGGCGACGACGAGTACGACGCGCTCCTGAACGAGCTGCGCGCGATCGAGGAGGAGAATCCGGAGCTCCGGACCCCGGACTCGCCCACGCAGCGAGTGGGAGCCAAGCCGCTCGACAAGTTCGAGCAGGTCGAGCACCTGCAGCCGATGCTCTCGCTCGCGAACGCGCGCAACGAGGACGAGCTGAAGGCGTGGGTGACACGCACCGACAACCGGCTGAAGAAGGAAGGCGTCGAGGATGCGCGCATCGAGTACGTGACCGAGCCCAAGGTGGACGGGCTTGCCATCTCGATCGTCTACGAGGACGGTGTGCTGGTGCGCGGCGCGACCCGCGGCGATGGCGAGGTGGGCGAGGACGTCACCCAGAACGTGCGCCAGATCAAGACCGTGCCGCTGCGCATCGACGACGCGCCGCCCCTGCTCGAGGTCCGCGGCGAGATCTACATGGCTCGCTCCACATTCGCCGCGCTCAACGAGCAGCGCGCCGAGGCGGGCGAGTCCACCTTCGCCAACCCTCGGAACGCGGCGGCGGGCTCGATCCGGCAGCTCGATCCCGAGGTCGCGCGCGCGCGCCCGCTCGCGATGTGGTGCTACAGCGTGGGCGCGATCGAGGGGATCGAATTCGAGGAGCACCACGAGTCGCTCATGTGGCTTCGCGACCGGGGGTTCAAGGTCAATCCCGAGATCGAGGTCCACGACGACATAGAGACGGTCGTGGCGGTCTGCCGGGGCTGGGAAGAGCGGCGCGAGAAGCTCGACTACGAGACCGACGGAGTCGTGGTGAAGGTGAACGACCTGGCGCTGCAGCGCCAGCTCGGGGTGGTGGGTCGCGAGCCGCGCGGCGCGATCGCCTGGAAGTTCGCGCCGATGACCGCCACGACGACGCTGCGGAAGGTGATGTGGAACGTCGGCCGGACCGGGCACATGGTGCCGTTCGCGAACCTCGAGCCGGTCCAGGTCTCGGGCGTCACCGTCAAGCTGGCCACGCTCCACAACGAGGAGGACCTCGCGCGCAAGGACGTGCGCGACGGAGACGAGGTGATCGTCATGCGGGCCGGCGACGTGATCCCGCAGGTGGTCTCGCCGACCCCTCAGGCCCAGCGCCGCAAAAGGCGCTCGCGGCGACCGCGGCCGCCGAAGAAGTGCCCGGCGTGCAAGACCGAGACCGTGAAGGTGGAGGGCAGCGTCTGGACCGTCTGCCCGAACCGCGAGTCCTGCCCCGGCCAGGTGTTCCAGGGCGTCAAGCACTTTGTGTACGCGATGGACATCGACGGGCTCGGCGAGGAGCGGGCGGGCCAGTTCCTGAAGGCGGGGGTCATCGAGAACGTCGCGGACATCTACGACCTGACGGGTGAGCGGCTCATGGAGCTCGAGGGGTTCGGCGAGATCTCCGCCCGCAACCTGGTCGAGGCGATCGAGGCTTCGAAGCAGCAGCCCTTCCACCGCGTGCTCTCGGCGCTCGGGATCGCAGGCATCGGCGGCGTGAACGCGCGGAAGCTGACCGCCCAGTTCCGCACGATCGACGCGCTACTCGCGGCCGACGCGGAGGCCATCACGGAGACGGAGGGGATCGGGCCGATTCTCGCCGAGCAGCTCGCCGCGACGCTTGCGGAGGAGCGCACGCGGACGATCATCGAGCGCCTGCGGGCCTCGGGCCTCCAGTTCGAGGAGAAGGGGCCCGCGCCCGGAACGGTCGGGCCGCTGGCCGGAAAGAGCTTCGTCATCACCGGCACCCTTCCGAACATGTCGCGCGAGGTTGCCACCGAGCGGATCGAGGCCGCGGGCGGCAAGGTCACGGGCTCCGTGTCGAAGAAGACCGACTACCTGGTCGCCGGCGCCGACCCGGGCGGATCCAAGTGGAACAAGGCCCAGGAGATAGGCACCGAGGTGATCGACGAGGAGAAGCTGCTGGAGCTGCTCGGCTAGCCGTACTTCGCCACGATGTGCGTCATCGCGTCCTGGATCCGGCGGGCGCGGTCGTAGCTGTAGCCCACGCCGTTCATCAGGAACGAGAACGCGATCAGGTCGCCGGACTTACCCCGGCAGTAGCCCGAGAGGGCGCTGACGCCGCTGATCGTGCCGGTCTTGCCCCGGCAGCGGCGGTTCGTGCGCCGGTCGCTCAGGGTGCCCGGCCGGCCCGGCAGCGCGAGCGAGTCCCAGTACGACCGGAACGCGTCGTGCTGGCGCATCCCGCGCAGCAGGCGGACGACCCCGCGCGGCCCCGCCCGGTTCCCGCGCGCGAGGCCCGACCCGTCGACCAGCTTCGCCTTCGCGCCGAGGCCGCGAGCGAAGCGCGTTACCCGGCGCGCGCCCCCATCGGTCGTCCCGCGACGCCCGGTGGCCGCGTGGAGGCGCTTGGCGAGGGTCTCGGCGAAGAAGTTGTCCGAGACGGTGTTGGTCAGCTCGACCAACCGCTCCACGGTGAGCGACCGCGCGCGGGCGATCGAGCGCACTCGCCCGCGGGCCCGGCTAACCCCGGCACGACCGCCGATCCGGATGCCGCGGCGCCTGAGCGCGTCGGCGAGCTTCTGGGCGGCGAACTCAGGCGGCCGCGTCTGGAACGCGCTGCCGTTCTCGCGGGCCAGGCCGCGGTTGTAGGCGAGGGCGCTGAGGGGGCCGACCCACTGCGACACGCCATAGCCGGAGTCAGGGCCGCCGCGGAGCGAGTCGAAGAGCGACTCGTCACCGAGAACGTCGCCGGTGATCCGGCGAACGCCGGCGCGCTCGACGGCTCGCGCGAGCTTCTGGAGCGTCGCACCGCCGCCGCCGTACGCGCGCCGGGTGAAGGAGATGCTGCCGAACGAGGGGTCGCCGCCGCCGCGCAGGTAGAGGTCGCCGCGGATCTTGCCGCGGCGGGTGGGCCGCCGGTCGGCCAGGATCGTGGTCTGGAATCGCGCACGCGGGCCGAACCGGTCCAGGACGGCCGCGGTGGTGAAGAGTTTCGTGTTCGAGGCGAGGATCCGGCGGCGCTTGGCCTTGCGGGCGTACAGCTTCTTCCCGTCCGTCAGGTCGAACACGTAGGCCCCGGAGCGCGCAGTCGCCTGGTTCATGGCTCTGTCCATGCGGCTTTTCAGGCGCGCGGCGTTCTCGGCGCTCGCCGCCGCCGGGCCGACGAGCGCGAGGCCCGCTGCCGCACCCGTCACTAAGATCGTCCGGAGAGCCAAGATGGCGAAGGTAGTAAAACTAGAGCGACCGACGAAGAGCGGTCGCAAGGCGCAGCCGCAGCGCTCGACCGCCTCCCGCCGGCGGCCGCGCCAGTCGCGGACGGCGCTCGTCCTCGGCGGGGGCGGGTTCACGGGTGGCGTCTACGAGATCGGCGCCCTGCGCGCGCTCGACCTCCTGGCCGTCAATCGCACGGTCAACCAGTTCGACGTCTACGTCGGCACGAGCGCCGGCTCGTTCGTCGCCAGCCTCACGGCCAACGGCGTGACGCCCGAGGAGATGATGCGGGTCGTCAACCAGCAGGTGCCGACCCCCTTCCGCGACATCGATCTCGGCACCCTGCTCAGGCCCAACTACCTGGATTTCGTGCGCTCGCTCGCACTGCTGCCCCTGCGCAGCGTCGGCGTCCTGCGCACCATGGTCCAGAACCTCGGCCAGGTCTCGGTCATGGACCTGGCGGTCGGGCTCGCCGAGAGCCTGCCGCCCGGGCTGTACGACGGGGGCAGCCTGCAGAGCTACATCGAGGACGTCCTGTCCGACCCGGACCGCTCGAACGACTTCAGGCTGCTCCAGAACGAGCTCTTCCTGACGGCAACCGACCTCGACACGTGCGAGCGGGTCGTGCTCGGCGGGGAGGACTGGGACGACGTGCCGATCTCCCGGGCGGTCGCCGCCTCGACGGCGCTGCCGATGGTCTACAAGCCGGTCGAGATCAAGGGCCGCCACCTCGTGGACGGCGGCATCAGGTCCACGACGAACGTCGACGTCGCCGTCGAGCAGGGGGCCAAGTTCATCATCGTCGTGAACCCGCTCGTCCCCTACGTGAACGACTTCCAGAAGGTGATCCCGACGATGTGGGGGAGCCGGGTGCGGCGGGTCGCGGACATGGGCTTCCCGCAGGTCGGCTATCAGGCGTTCAAGCTCCTCGCCCACCAGCGCCTCCACGAGGCGGTGCGCAACTGGCAGGAGAAGTACCCCGGCGTGGACATCATCCTCATCGAGCCCGAGCCGAACGACGAGCTGATGTTTCACACGAACATCCTCAACTACACGAAGCGGCTCGAGATCGCTCGCCACGGCTTCGAGTCGGTCACGCTCCGCCTCGCGAAGGACTACGACGAGCTGCGCGCGATCTGCGCGAAGCACGGCATCGAGATCTCGGCCACGCGCGTCCGCAAGGTGCTGAAGCACATGGATCGAGAGCGCGAGAAGACCCGCGCCTGGCGGCGGGTCCTCGAGCAGACCACCGGAGCATTGCTCCGGCAGTCCGCTTCCGAAGAGGGTTAGATCTTGCGGGCATCCTGCCCGCGCTCTGAGAAGGCTGGCGACCTCCAGTCGCCGTGACCGGGGGCTACGCCCCCTCTTAAGCCGGCTGCTCTGCCGGGTCGGGCTTGCCGACGACGTAGCGCTCCCGCCGCTCGTAGACCTCGCCCGGCACGCCGCCGAGCACGAGCAACCTCAGCCCGTCGGGCCCCGAGCGCACCTTTCGCTTCGTCTCCGGCCCGACCCGCACGGCGGTCTCCTGGTCGAGGGTGACCTCGTCGCTGCCCTCGATCGTGAGGATTCCCGAGCCGCGCCAGGCGATATAGACCTCTTCCTCGCCCACGTCCGCGTGGTCGTGGTCGGGGTAGACGCCGTCCCCGGCGTCCGGCGGGAAGTCGATCACGTTCATGCCGAACGAACCGAGCGCAAGCTCGTCGCCGGCACGCTTGAATGAGCCGTAGAAGATGGAGTCCATGTCATCGACCTTCTTGACCGTCACGTCAGCCACCGCGGGCCTCCTTCGTAGTAACCGCACGAACGTTCGTTAGCATACACAGCGAATGAGCAAGCGTGAAGCGATCCTGGAACGGGCCGTCGAGGTGGCCTCGGAGGAGGGCCTCGAGGGCCTGACGATCGGCCGGCTGTCGTCCGAGCTCGGCCTGTCGAAGAGCGGACTGTTCGGCCATTTCGGCTCGAAGGAGGAGCTCCAGCTGGCGACCGTCGACGCGGCGGGCGCGGTCTTCGTCCGCGAGGTTGTCGAGCCCGCTCTGTCAGAGCCCGAGGGGGCACCGCGGCTGCGCGCCTTCTGCGAGCACTGGATCGGCTATCTCGAGCGCGAGGTGTTCGCGGGCGGGTGCTTCTTCTCCGCGGCGTCGACGGAGTTCGACGGCCGCCCCGGGCCCGTGCGCGACAAGCTCCGCGACGGGCAGCAGGCCCTGATGCGCGAGCTGGCCAAGCAGGCGAAGCTGGCCGGCGTGGAAGAGCCCGACCAGCTCGTCTTCGAGGTCTACTCGCTCATCCAGGGGACGAACGCCCAGTACCAGCTGCTTCGCGAGCGCCAGGTGTTCGCCCGTGCCCGGCGGGCGATCGATCGCCTGCTGCTGGCCTAGGCGAGCTTCTCGAGCGCAGCCAGGAGCCGCTCGGTCGCGGCGGCGCCGCGAACCGAGACGCGGATGTGGTCGCTCGCCCCGAGGGGACCACCGGGCGCCACGATCACGCCCTCCTCCTCGAGCCGCGTCGCGAGGTGCGTCGCGTTCAGCCCGGGGGAGGACAGCCAGAGGAAGTTGCCCTGGCTCGGCGGCGCGTCCACCGGCAGACCGGGAAGCGCGGACAGGATGCGGCGGCGCTGCTCGATCACGAGCTCGCGCCGTCGTTCGACCTCGCCGTCTCCCAGCTTGAGCGTGTGCTCGATGCCGGCCTGCGTCAGCGAGTTCACGCCGAGCGGCGGCGAGATCGCCTCGAGCTCGCGGGACGCGTCGTGCGAACCGACCACGTAGCCCGCTCTCAGGCCCGCCATCCCGTAGACCTTGGAGAAGGTCCGGAAGACGAGCAGTTTGGGGAACTGGTCCACGAGCTTGAGGCACGTATCGAGCGGCTCGATGTCCTGGAAGTGCACGTAGGCCTCGTCGAGCAGCAGGTACACGTGCTCGGGCAGCTCATCGAGCAGCCAGCGCAGCGAGTCCGACGGGAGGTAGTGGCCCGTGGGGTCGTTGGGGTTGCAGACGACCATCACCTTCGTCCGCTCGGTGACGGCGGCAAGCAGCGCCTCCGGGTCCGCCGCCCCGCCCGCCGCGTCCACCGCCACCGGCCGCCCACCCGCACGGGCCGCCATGAGGGGGAACAGGGGATAGGACGGCCAGTGCGTGACCAACTCGTCGCCGGGGCCCAGCAGGAAATGCGACGCCTCCTGGAGCAGCTCGGTGGCGCCGTTGCCGAACACGATCTGCTCGGGGTCGATCCCGTGCCGTTCCGCGAGTGCCGCACGGATCTTGCCCGCATAGCGGTCCGGATAGCCGTTCACCCGCCCGCGCGCGGCGAAGATCGCCATGTTCATCACTTCCGCATTCGGGAAGTCGGGCCACTCCGTGCTCGACAGGTCGAGGTTCGCGACGACCTGGAGCTCCTTCGCCTTCTCCGCGGCGCGCTTCTCGCGCAGGCGGCGGTTGACCTCCTCCTGGTCCATGTCGTCGAACTGCCTGTAGTAGTCGAGCAGGCCCACGCCGGGGTCTAGTTGGTCTGGCCGGAGAACACCGACGAGCCCGGGCCCTCGATCAGGAGGAACCAGATCATGAACGCGGTGCCCGCGATCGCCAGCGAGATCACGAAGATCCACTCGAGCGCGCCCTTCTTCTGCTCGTAGCCCGCGGCGCGGCGGACGAGCTTCCAGGCGTGGTCGAGCCGGCGGGCGATCGCGAGTGTCAGAAACAGCGTCGTCAGCATGCCGGCGAACGCGACGACGATCCCAAGCGCGACTGACCCCGTCTTGTAGTCGACCTGAGAGCCGACCCATAGCCACGCTATTGGCTGCGGACCCCAGAGCGTCAGGCAGAGCAGCGTCTCGACGGTCAGGATCAGACCCGACAGGAACTTGTCGGCCGTGCGCCGACCCTGCCCGGCGGTTACGGGTTGCGCGCGGTACTTGAGAGGTGCGGTCCCTGGCCTCCGGCCAACGAAGAGTCCGCCCGTATCCGTCGGGTCGTTACTGGCCACTCAGAAGAGAGGGTAGGGGACCGCTAGCCGGCCTGCCGCGCCTGGCCCTGCTCGTAGAGCGCGTCGATGTCCGCCGCGAACTTCTCGTGGACGACATTGCGCTTGACCTTCATCGTCGGCGTCAGCTCACCCGTCTCCTGCGAGAGGTCGCTCGGGAGGATCTTGAAGTACTTGATCTGCTCCACCGGCCCGACCTTCGAGTTGACCTCGTCCACGGTCTTCTGGATCGACTCGCGGATCTCAGGCGTCTCCTCGGCTGCGACCTCGGGATCGAGCGTGACGAGCGCAACCAGGTACGGGCGACGGTCGCCCACCACGACGCACTGTGAGACGTACTGGTTCTGCTTGATCCCGTTCTCGAGGTTCGCCGGGGTGACGTTCTTGCCGCCCGCGGTGATGATGATGTCCTTCTTGCGGCCCGAGATGTAGACGAACCCGTCGTCGTCGATCCGGCCCAGGTCGCCGGTGTGCAGCCAGCCGCCCTCGAGGGCCTCGCGCGAGGCGTCATCGTTCTTGTAGTAGCCCTGGAAGATGTTGTCCCCGCGGAGCAGGATCTCCCCGTCCTCGGCGATCTTGACCTCGACACCCGGGAGGGGCTTGCCGATCGAGCCGAAGCGGCACTCCTCCGGCGTCTGGCCGGTGGCGACGGTCGACGTCTCGGTCATGCCGTAGCCCTCCATCACGGGCACGCCGCAGGCGAAGAAGAACTCGAGGATCTCCGGCGCGATCGGGGCGGCGCCCGTCACGCACTGGCGGATGCGCCCGCCGAAGATGTTGCGGACGTTCTGGTAGAGCTGCTCGTCGGCCTGCTCGAACGCGGCCATCAGCTCGGCGGGGACCTCCTCGCCGCGCTGCTGCGCGAGGCGGACCTTCAGCCCGAGCTGGACAGCCTGCTTGAGCTTCTCGGGGTCGCCCGCGTTGCTCGTAGCAAGCTGGTAGATCTTCTCGAAGATGCGCGGGACCGACGGGAAGTAGGTCGGCTTCACCTCCATCAGGTTGGGCACGATCTTCTGCGGGTCCTTCTCCCAGTAGGCGATCGTCGAGCCCAGATCGATCGCGCCGAACTGGATCAGCACCGCGAACGCGTGCGCGAGCGGGAGGAAGAGGTAGACGAGCTCGTCGTCGCCGAGGATGCCCATCTCCTGCGTCATGTCGATGACGCGCCGGTAGTTGCCGTGGGTGAGGATGCAGCCCTTCGGCGGGCCGGTCGTTCCTGACGTGTAGATGTACAGGCAGACGTCGTCCGGCGTGACGTTGGCGATGCGCTCCGCGTATTCCTCGTCCGAGCGCTGGCGGCCGCGCTCGCGCAGGTCGTCGAGCGAGATGTGGTCGTCCTGCCCGTCGGACTCGAAGGCGATTACGTGCTCCAGGTGGGGCAGGTCGCCGCGGATCTTCCGGATCTTCTCGAGCTGCTCGGCGTCCTCGGCGAAGATCGCCGTCGACTCCGAGTGGTCCGCCACGTAGTGGACCTCCTCGGGGGAGTTGGTCTGGTAGATCGAGACCGAGGCGGCGCCGCTCGCGAGGATGCCGAAATTCGCGAAGGTCCACTCGGGACGTGTATGGCTGAGGATGGAGACGCGTTCGCCCTTCTCGATGCCAAGATCCACCAGGCCGAGGGCGATCTCCTTGACGGCCTCGCCGAGCTGCGCGTAGCTGACGTCGCGCCCCTCGTCGCCGACCTTGTGCTTCAGCGCGGTGCCGTCGGGCGCGCGCTCCGCGGCGAGCTTGACGATGTCGGCGATCGTCTGCGAGCCAGTGCTCGCCTCAGCGGCGCTGACGGTTCCTGCTTCCATCTCTTCTCCCCGGTTTGCCCATCAAAGCTGGGGAGAAGACTAGCTCCGCGCACATCCATGCGCGCGCCCTGAAAGGGCTGGCGACCTCCGGTCGCCGTTTTCCCGCTAGGCCTTGGCGGGTACTGCCCGGCGCTGCGCGTCCTTCAGCGACTCGGTGAAGAGCGTCTTGTCGATCCGACCCTGGAATATCGGCACCCCGAGCTCCATGCACTTCATGATGACTTCGCGCCGGTGCATGCCTGCCTCGCGTGCCAGCTCCGTGGGGGTCAAGTGGATCGCCATCTATTTCTCCTCCCTTTGCTGTCGCAGCTCTCTCCAAGAGTTTTACGCGTCACCCCGGACATCGCAAGCAATTACCCGCTATTTGCGCGAATTGATTGCGCGGACTTCCATGTCCGCGCCCTGTCGCCATGGCTTCATCCGGCCGCCGTGACCGCGGGCTTCGCCCGCTCTATATCGGGTTCGGGATCTCGATGAAATCGTGTCCCACGCCGAACTCCTCGGCCAGCAGATCGCCCAGGCGGCGGATGCCGAACGTCTCGCTCGCGTAGTGGCCGGCCGCGATGAAGTGGATGCCGCCCTCGCGCGCGTCGGCCATCACGTGCTCGGTCGGCTCGCCCGTGATGAAGGCGTCGAGCCCGCGGGCGATCGCTTCGTCGATCATCGCGCTGCCGCCGCCCGAGACGATCCCGACGCGGCGGATCTCGCTCGGGCCGGAGTCGAAGACGAGCGGCTCGGCGCCGAAGAGTTCCCTGCTGCGCTCGGTGAGCTCCTGAACGGACAGCGGCTCGGGCGCGGCTCCCACCCAGCCGATGGGGGCCCCGCGCGCCTCACCGAACGGGTCGGTGCGCTCGAGCCCCAGCCCGCGGCAGATGAGCGCGTTGTTCCCCACCTCGGGATGCGCGTCGAGCGGCAGGTGGTACGCGGCAAGCGACATGTCGTTGTCGAAGAGCACCTTCAGCCGCGCCTTGAGCTGGGGCGTGATCGGGCCGATCGCGTCGCCCCAGAAGATCCCGTGGTGGCACAGGACGAGCTGCGCACCGGCGGCGGCTGCGCGCTCGAACAGGTCGCGCTGGGCGGACACGCCGGTCACGACGTGCTCGACGTGCTCCGCGCCCGGCACCTGCAGCCCGTTGGGCCCGTAGTCGGCCCGCCCGGGCGAGTCCAGCAGCTCGTCGAGGTAGGAGATCAGCTCGTCGCGCGGGTTCAGGCTTGAAACATAACCCGCCGTCCGTTAGCTTTCCCCGCCTGGCCGAGGCGGAACGGCCGGGTAGTTAGGGGGAACGACGGGAGGGCGCAGGGGCTCATGACAAACCGTCTGGCGTCCGCGGGGGACGCCGTAGACGATGCTCAGCTGATCGCCGCTGTCAGGCGGGGGAACGATCACGCCTTCGAGCAGCTCTACCGGCGCTACAGCGCGGCTGTCGGCCGGTTCGTCGGCGCGCGCGTGCGTGACAGCGGCCGCGCCGAGGACCTGGTGCAGGAGATATTCCTCTCCGCGCTCCGCCGGCTGCGCGCCACCGACACCGACATCGCATTCAGGCCGTGGATCTTCGAGATCGCCAAGAACGCGGCGATCGACCACTACAGGCGCACGAAGCGGGCCGAGGAGGTCTCGATCCACGAGCACGAAGCGCTGCGGCCGGCCGACCAGCTCAGACTGATCGGACGCCCGCACACCCGCCCCGAGGTTGCGATCCTCCACAAGGAGCGCTTCGACCAGCTCTGCGGCGCGTTCGCCGAGCTCTCGAAGAACCACCATCGGGTACTCGTGCTGCGCGAGCTCGAGGGCCTGTCGTACCGCGAGATCGCCCAGGAGATGGACATGACCCGGCCGGCGGTCGAGAGCGCGCTGTTCCGCGCCCGCCGACGGCTCGCGCAGGAGTACGCGCGCGCCGAAGCAGTCGCGTAGGCGTTTACCACGGGGCCTGGCCCCTTGGTAAATCCGCGGATAGCCTCATGCGGCGATGGCCGCGAAGAAGAAGCGCGACTCGTTCCTCGAGTCGCTCATGGACACGAACCTCTACTCCATGGGCGCCTACTTCTCGGACCGTCACCCCGAGCTCGTGGACGAAGTGATCGAGCAGGCGGAGGCGATCGAGGAGCGCGGCCTGGCCGCCTACGCCGAGGACGCCGGGCTATCGGTCGAGGAGTGCTTCCAGACGCTGCTGACCGGCCTCGCGGTGCGCTACTACAAGGCCGTCGCCTCGTGAGCGAAACGCTAGGCTGAGGCCGTTCGGGCTGTGGCGCAGCCTGGTAGCGCGCTCCGTTCGGGTCGGAGAGGTCCCGAGTTCGAATCTCGGCAGCCCGATTCTCTCTGCTGCGTAGGCTGGGCGCATGGCTGATGTCAGCGTGCGCCCGGTCGCCGCGGCCGACGAGGTCGCGTGGCGTCATCTGTGGGACGGCTACTGCACCTTCTACGAGACCGACCTCCCGGCGGAGATCACCGACACCACGTGGAAGCGGCTGCTCGACGGCGGCACGCGCCTCTTCGGGCTCGTCGCCGAGCGGGACGGCGAGGTGATCGGCCTCGTGAACTGCGTGCTCCACCCGAGCACCTGGGCGACGGCCGACTCCTGCTACCTCGAGGACCTCTTCGTCTCGCCGGACGTGCGCGGGGCGGGCGCGGGTCGCGCGCTCATCGACGCGGTCCTGGAGCGAGCGCAGGAGCGCGGCTGGCGCAACGTCTACTGGCACACGCGGCGCGACAACGAGCGCGCCCGCGCGCTCTACGACACGTATGCGCCCGCCGACGACTTCGTCCGCTACGTGGTCCCGCCTGAGTAACTAGTCGTCGTCCTGGGCGATCGCCGTGCGAAGCGCCTCGTCGAACGGCGTCGGCTCCACGTCGAAGAGGCCGGCGCCCGACGGGTCGGTCACGACCGTCTCGGTGGAGAGGCCCTCCACGAGCGGCCGGGCGACCCCGGCGTCCACCGGCGTGATCAGGCCGATCCAGAGCGATGACAGCCACGGTGTGAGCAGCGGGACGGGAACCTTCGGACGCCTGTACGTATCGAGCGCCGCGGCCATCCGGTCGAGCATCTCGCCGTAGGAGAGGACGTCCGGGCCGCCGATCTGGATCTCGCGGCCGGCTGACGCGTCGACACCGGGCGCCGCCGCCAAATAGCCGAGGACGTCGTCGATCGCGATCGGCTGCGTCTTCGTCTTAAGCCACCGCGGAGCGATCATCGCCGGCAGCCGTTCGACCAGGTACCGCAAGGTCCGGTACGACTCGCTGCCCGCCCCCACCACCATCGCGGCGCGGAAGTAGGTGAGCGGCGGCCCCTCCTCGCCGAGCGTCTGCGCGGTCGCATGCCGGCTGCGCAGGTGCTTCGAGCCGGGCTCGTCGCCGAGGCCGCCCAGGTACACGACCCGCGCGACGCCCTCGCGCCGAGCCATCCGCGCGAACCCGGCCGCCGCGCGCCGCTCGCTCTCCTCGAAGTCCTCGTCGTCCGAGCCCCGGCCCATCCCGTGGACCAGGTAGTACGCCACGTCGACGCCCTCGCCGGCGCCGCTGAGCGAGTCGGGCTCGTTGACGTCGCCCTCGTGCAACTCGTGACCGGCCTCCGCCAGGTGGCGCGCGCGCGAGGCGTCGCGGACCAGGCAGCGCACGGCCACGCCGTCGTCACCCAGCCGTTCGGCCAGCCGCCCGCCCACGAACCCGGTCGCCCCGGTCACCAGCGCTTTCACCGGAGAGGACTCTGGCATCCTGCCGCGCGTGAAAGCCCGGAGGCGACTGGCCGTGTTCCTGGTGCTCCCGGCGCTCGCGGCGTGCAACGGCTCGGACGGGGACCCGCCCATGGCGGTCACGGAGCCCTCCGCGCGCGGCGTCGAGGACGGCGAGACGGCGCAGAAGCGCGTGAAGGGGCTGGGTCGCCGCCAGATCGGCACCTTCTCTAGCCCGGTCTACGTGACCGCTCCGCCCGGCGACCGCCGTCGCATCTTCGTGGTCGAGCAGGAGGGGACGATCCGCATCGTCCGGCGCGGGCGCAAGCTCCGCCGCCCCTTCCTCGACATCTCGGGCCGTGTCGACTCGGGCGGCGAGCAGGGCCTCCTGTCGATGGCGTTCGCACCGAACTACCGCAAGAACAGGCGCTTCTACGTCTATTACACCGACAACGGCGGCGATGTCCGGATCGTCGAGTTCAGAGGCCGGCGCAACCGCGCCCGCAGGCGGAGCGCTCGCCCCGTGCTCCGGCAGGAGCACAGCACCTACTCGAACCACAACGGCGGCCAACTCCAGTTCGGGCCGGACGGCCGGCTGTACATCGGGATCGGCGACGGCGGCGGCGGCGGGGACCCGTTCGAGGCAGGGCAGGACCGCGGCACGTTCCTCGGGAAGATCCTGCGGATCAACCCGCGGGGGAAGCCGTACCGGATCCCGGGCTCGAACCCGTTCCGTGGCCGCCGCGGGGCGAAGGGCGCCGTCTACTCGTACGGACTGCGCAACCCCTGGCGGTTCTCCTTCGACCGAAAGACGGGCGCCCTCACCATCGGCGACGTCGGCCAGAACGAGTACGAGGAGATCGACTTCGTGCGCCGCGGCCGCGGCCGCGGGGCGAACTTCGGCTGGGACGCGTTCGAGGGCAATCACAGCTACGAGGGCGGATCGGCGCCCGGCCACATCCGTCCGGTGATCGAGCACTCGCACGGCGGCGACGGGTTCTGCTCGATCACCGGCGGCTACGTCTTGCGCCACCGCTCGTACCGCAACCTGCGCGGTGTCTATGTCTACGGCGACTTCTGCGAGAGCGCCGTGCGCGGCGCGCGGCTCAGGCCCGGCCGGGCGCGCGCGCGGCGGCGTATGGGTGTCGACGTACCGTCACTGTCCTCGTTCGGGGAGGACGCGCGCGGGCGCGTGTACGCCACGTCGCTGAGCGGCGCGGTCTACCGGCTCGTTCCGCGCCGGTAGCGCCGCCGCGCGATCGGCTCGATCGCGCGGAGTATCTCGGCAGTCGCGTCGAAGGCGGGCTTCTCGTTCCACAGCGCGTCGAGCAAGCCCTTCTGATTCCAGGGCGATTGGGGCTCGGGGTTGCCGCCGTCCCAGTCGGGGCGCGCGCGGAAGTCGCGCAGGACCCAGGCGGCGGCGCCGTTCAGGTAGCGCTTTCGCCGGTAGACGTCGAGGTGCCGGCGAAGCTGGCGGGTCTGGAACGCGTAGGTCCCTTTCTCCTCGACGGGACCGTCGCGATTGGCCTCGGCGCCGAACTCGGTCACGAACAACGCGAGCTCGGGGTAATAAGCGCGCGTCTGGTCGAGAAACGGCCCGAGGCGGTCGACATCGGCGGTCTGGCCGTTCGGCCCCGGATACCAGCCGAAGTAGCTGTTCACCCCAAGGGCGTCGAGCTCGTGGTAGACGTCGGCCGGCGGGTTCTGCGGGTAACCGAAGATGTCGAGTGCCCGCAGACGGGTCGGGTCGATCCGGTCGAGCAGGTCCGCGGCGCGGCGGATGTAGTCCTCCTGGTCGGAGGTCAACCGCTGCGAGAACTCGTTCCCGATGCTCCAGGCGATCACCGAGGGATGGTTCTGGTCGCGCGCCACCATCGCGCGCAGGTAGGCCAGCGCGGCGTCCAACACACCCGGCTGCTTGAACCCGCGGTGACCCTGCTGCCACGCCGGCACCTGGTCCCACACCGTCACCCCCATCCGGTCGGCGAGCTCGAGGTAGCGCGGATGGAGGGGGTAGTGCGACCTGATCAGTGAGGCGCCGAGGCGGCCGACGGCGCGCATGTCACGCCGGCGGTCCCTTGCCGTGATCGCGCTGCCGCGCCTTGGGTGGTCCTCATGGAGGTTGACGCCGAAGAGGCGCGCGCGGCGGCCGTTCACGAGCAGGATGCCGTCGTCGCTCACGCGCAGCTCGCGGAAGCCGGCCTTCAGCCGGTACCCGGCGACGACTCGCTGTCCGCTGAGCGCGTCGATCCGGACCGGATGGAGCTCGGGCGAGCCCGGGTACCAGAGGCGCGGCTTCGGGACCTCCACGCTGTAGGAGACGCGGCGGCTGCCATCGGCCGCCACCCGGATCGGGCGCGAGATCCGTTCGTGGTCGGCCACGCGCGTGCGCAGCCGCACGCGGGCGTCACGTGCGCCCGGGTTGTCGAGCGTCACGCGGAGGCGGAGCAGGCCGTGCCTCTGTCGGCGGCCGGACACCTCGCTCCGGACGCGGACGGCCTCCACGTCGACGCCCTCGAACCGGCGCAGGTAGACCTCGCGCAGGATCCCGCCGTAGTTCCACCACCCGCCCCCCGGGCGGCCGTTGGCCCGGTCGTAGCCGCGCGGGACGTCGCTTCGGTCGCGGCGGTTGTCGACTCGGACCACGAGCAGGTTCGGGCCCCGGCGCGCGCGCGCGGGAACCTCCGCTTCGAAGGGGATGTAGGGCCCCTCGTGCGTGGCGATGAGCTGGCCGTTCAGCCATACCGTCGCGCGATGGTTGATCGCCTCGAACCGCAGCTTCCAGTCGAGCGCCGCGTCGCGCGAGGGGAGCACGAAGTCCTTGCGATACCAGCCCACCGTGCCGCGGTGGCTCGCATCGGACTCGTCGGTGGCGTTCCACGCGTTCGGCACGGTGGTCGGCGTCCAGCCGTCGATCGCGCGGTTCGTGTGGAAGCCGGCCTGCTCGCCCTGCTCGGCGGGGTCGAGCCGGAAGTGCCACGTCCCGCCCAGCAGGTGGCGACCCGTGTGGCCGTCGCGGTACAGCACTTTGCGGGTCGGCCGCTCGGGCTCCGGCACGCCGGTGGGGGGCGGCTCGGAGCCGCCTTGTGCAAGGGCGAGCGTCGCGCTCCCGACAAGGGCCGCCAGCGCCGCCGCGAACCCTGGGACGGCGCGGGGCATCGGCCACAGCCTAGAGTTCGGCGCTGACCCGTCGAAAGGACGCCCGTTGCAAGAAGTCGTCATCGCCTCAGCCGCCCGGACCGCCGTGGGGTCCTACGGGAAGAGCCTGAAGGACATCCCCACCACCGAGCTGGGCGCGACGGCCGCGAGCGCGGCGATCGAGCGCGCCGGCATCGAGCCCGAGCTGGTCGAGCAGGTCGTCTTCGGGAACGTGATCCACTCGGCGCCCGAGGACATGTACATGGCGCGCGTGGTCGGGATCAAGGCCGGCATCCCGAAGGAGACGCCGGCCTTCACCGTCAACCGCCTGTGCGGGACCGGGGTTCAGGCGATCGTGTCGGCCGCGCAGACGATCCAGACCGGCGAGGCCGACGTCGTCGTTGCCGGCGGCGCCGAGTCGATGAGCCGGGGCCCGTACTGGATGCCGAACGTGCGCTGGGGCGCCCGCATGGGTGAGGCGAAGATGGTCGATCCGGTCGTCGGCGGCCTGACCGACCCGTTCCACCGCGTGCACATGGGCATCACGGCCGAGAACCTGGCGGAGTCGCACGACATCGGCCGCGAGGCGCAGGACGAGTTCGCGATCGAGTCGCACCGCCGCGCGCATGCCGCGCAGGAGGCAGGCAGGTTCGACGACGAGGTGGTGCCGGTCGAGGTGAAGGTGAAGAAGGAGAAGGTCCCCTTCGTGCGCGACGAGCACGTGCGGCCGGAGGCCTCGATTGAGTCGATGGCGAAGCTGAAGCCGGTCTTCAAGCCGGACGGGACGGTCACCGCCGGCAACGCCTCGGGGATGAACGACGCCGGCGCGGCGGTGGTCCTCATGTCGGCGGAGAAGGCGGAGGAGCTCGGCGCGCCCGTGCGCGGCCGGATCCTCTCGTACGCCTACTGCGGCGTCGATCCGGCGACGATGGGGATCGGCCCGGTTCCGGCAACGCGGAAAGCGCTCGACAAGGCGGGCCTGTCGCTCGACGACGTCGACGTGATCGAGCTGAACGAGGCCTTCGCGGCCCAGGCGCTCGCGGTCATGAAGGATCTCGACCTCGACCCGGCCAAGGTGAACCCAAACGGCGGCGCGATCGCACTGGGGCACCCGGTTGCCGCGACCGGCTCGGTGATCACCGCGAAGATCCTCGGCGAGATGGAGCGCGAGGGCCACGACGTGGGGCTCGTGACGCTCTGCATCGGCGGCGGCCAAGGCATAGCAATGCACATCGGGCGGGGGTAGGATCGCCCAGATGCCTTCCTTCAAAGACGACCAAGAGGTCTACCAGTACATCGGCAAGCTGTTCGAGGACCTCAGCACCGACGACGAGCTGGCGCCGAAGTTCCGCAAGGCGAACACGATCGTCCAGTACCAGTACCGCAACCCCGACTCCCAGATCACGGTGAAGATGATCGAGGGCGAGGACGGCGTCGTGGACTGCGGCGAGACGTCGATGGACCCGGAAGTCGTCATGAGCATGGACGCCGACACTGCGCACAAGTTCTGGCTCGGCAAGGTCAACGTGACGGTCGCGCTGGCGCGCGGCCAGATGAAGGCGAAGGGGCCGGTGGCGAAGATCTTGAAGCTGGTACCGCTCGTCAAGCCCGTCTTCCCGCGGTACAAGAAGATGCTCGAGGACGCCGGGCGGCAGGACCTGCTCGACGCGTGAGCGCGGAGGAGCTTGAGGTTGGGGCGCGCCGGATGGCGGGCTTCAAGGACTTCTACCAGTACATCGACCACGCGCGGGTGATCGCCGGCCGCGGGCTGCTCGAGAGCGCCGGCTTCGAGTTCATGAAGGAGGGCGCGAACCGCGTCTTCATCGTCACCGACGAGGTCATCCGCGGCACCGGGCTGATCGACAAGGTCCAGGCGGGCGTCGAGGACGGCGGACTCGAGGTCGCCGGGGTGTTCGACGGCGTGCCGCAGGATTCGTCCACGCACGTGGTCGAGGAATGCGCCGAGGCCGCGAAGGAGGCGGGCGCGGACTCGTTCCTGGCGGTCGGCGGCGGCTCCGTGATGGACACCGCGAAGGTGGCCGATGCGGTCTTCACCCACGGCGGCACCGCGCGCGAGCAGGAGGGGTTCTTCCTGATGCCGCGCGGAAACGACGGGATGGGCGCGCCGGAGCCGATCGCGCCGCTGGCCTGCATCCCCACGACGGCCGGCACGGGCTCCGAGGTCTCGATGGCCGCCGTCATCAAGGACCACGAGGAGAAGGTGAAGCTCGAGATCGCCGATCTGCCCCTGATCCCGCGGCTGGCGATCCTCGACCCGGAATCCACGCGCACCCTCCCGGCGAACATCGCGGCTGCAACCGGCATGGACGCGATGACGCACGCGATCGAGGGCTACGTGTGCATCGACTGGAGCCCGCACGGCGACGCCCGCGCACTGCACGCGCTGCGGATGATCCGCGACAACTTGGAGCCCGCGGTCGAGGACACCTCGAACGAGGAGGCGCGCGGCAACATGCTGGTGGCGGCATCGCTCGCGATCACGATCCAGCTCGGATCGGTGCATGCCATGTCGCACCCGGCCGGCGCGCACTTCGGCGTCCCGCACGGGGTCGCCAACGCGATCCACCTGCCGCACGTCATCCGCTTCAACGCGGCCGGCGGCCAGGACATCGCAAACCGCTACCGCGACATCAACGAGCTCTTCGGGATCGAGTCGGGCGGCACGGACGAGGCGGTCGGGGACGCGCTCGCCGACCACGTCTCGGGCCTCACGTCGCGCATGGGCCTCCCGACGCGGCTCTCCGAGGTCGGCGTGTCGGAGTCGGGCATCCCGGTTCTCGTCGAGGGGGCGATGGGCGACGGCACCACGCTGCTGAACCCGCGCGAGCCCTCCGAGGAGGACTACGAAGCGCTCTACCGGGCCGCGCTCTAGGGGGCGGGGTGCTGCCTCGGCTCTTCGGACCGTTCTTCGTCTTCGCCGGGGTCATGCACTTCGTGATCCCGCGCACCTACGAGGCGATCGTGCCGGACTCCCTGCCCTCGAAGCGCGAGCTGGTGTACGCGAGCGGCGTGGCCGAGATCGCGGGCGGGCTCGGCGTCATGCACCCGCGAACGCGCCGAGCCGCCGCATGGTGGAGCGTCGCGACGCTCGTCGCCGTGTTCCCGGCGAACCTCAACATGGCGCTCAACCCCGATCGCTACAAGGTGCCCGGCGGGCGGGCTGCGCTCTACGCGCGGCTGCCGGTACAGATCCTCTTCATCGCGTGGGCGATCGCCGCCGGGCGTAGGATTCAGGAGTAGGGCCCCCGAGCGAGGAGAAGAGCGAATGGCCGTCGCGCCGACGCAGGACGTCAAGGTCTGGAAGAACTACATCGGGGGCGAGTGGGTGGAGGCATCCTCGGGCGAGAGCTTCGAGGTGATCAACCCTTCGAGCGGCGACGTCGTCGCGGCGGTGCCGAAGGGCGGGCGCGAGGACGCCCAGAGCGCGATTGCGGCGGCGAAGGAGAGCTACGAGTCCGGCGTGTGGGCGGACATGGATCCGGACGAGCGCGCGCGGATCATGGGCTCTGTCGTCGAGAAGTTCACGGAGCACGAGGACGAGCTGGCCGAGCTCGAGTCGCTTCAGGCGGGGATGACGATGCGGGCGACCGCCACGGTCGTGATCGGCTACTGCATCAACCACTGGGACTACTTCGCGCGCCACGCGAACCGGCCGCGCCAGGAGGCGCTCGAGCCGGTCTCGTTCCCCACCCACTCCTACAACTTCGTTCTGCGCGAGCCCGTCGGAGTGTGCGCCGGGATCATTCCGTGGAACTTCCCGCTCGTGATGGCGATGTGGAAGATCGCCCCGGCGCTCGCGATGGGCAACTCGGTGGTGCTGAAGCCGGCGTCGGACACGCCCCTGACCGCGCTGCGGCTGGCCGAGCTGCTCGACGAGACCGACATCCCGAAGGGCGTCGTCAACATCGTCACGGGCGGCGGGGCGACGGTGGGCGAGGAGCTCGCCTCGCACCCGGACGTGGACAAGGTGTCGTTCACCGGCTCGACCGTCGTCGGCCGGCGGATCATGCAGCTCGCCTCCTCGACGATCAAGAAGTGCACGCTCGAGCTGGGCGGGAAGTCGCCGAACATCGTGTTCGAGGACGCGAATCTGGACGCGGCGGTCGACGGCGCCCTGTGGGCGACGTTCTTCCACCAGGGCCAGGTGTGCGAGTCGGGCACGCGCCTGCTGGTGCCGGAGTCCATCCACGACGACTTCGTCGAGCGCCTCGTCGCGCGCGCTAAGCAGATCAAGATCGGCGACGCGCTCGACTACGACACCGACATGGGGCCGCTGGTGTCGCAGGCGCAGCTCGACACGGTCGAGAACTACGTGCGGATCGGCCAGGAGGAGGGCGCGAAGCTCGCACTCGGCGGCGGCCGCCCGGACGGCGTTCCGGACGGCGGGTTCTTCTTCGAGCCCACGATCTTCACCGAGGTCGACAACTCCATGACGATCGCGCAGGAGGAGATCTTCGGCCCGGTGCTGTCGGTGATCAAGTTCAAGGACGACGACGACGCGATCCGGATCGCGAACGACACGATCTACGGCCTGGCCGCGGCCGTGTGGTCGGAGGACTACGACCGCTGCCTCGAGACCGCGAGGCGGATCCGCGCGGGGACCGTCTGGATCAACGACCACCACCTGATCAACTGCATCGCGCCGTTCGGCGGCTACAAGCAGTCGGGCAACGGCCGCGAGCTCGGCACGTACGGCCTGAACGAGTACACCGAGGTGAAGCACGTCCATGTGGACCTGACGCGCGATCCGCAGCGGAAGATGTTCGGCGTGCTGCTGTCGGAGGAGCCGCTCGGGCCGGAGGACGTGGGGGGCTAGGTGGCAGCGAAGTTCACGCCCGAGGAGCGGGCGGCGATGCGCGAGCGCGCCCGCGAGCTGAAGGCCGAGCAGAGCAAGGCGGACGGCGAGAAGGCCCTGCTCGAGAAGGTCGCCGAGATGCCGAAGTCGGATCGCGCGATGGCCAAGAAGCTCCACGCGATCGTCAAGGCGAATGCGCCGGGGCTCGCGCCGAAGACCTGGTACGGGATGCCCGCGTACGCCAACGATGACGGGAAGGTCGTCTGCTTCTTCCAGAGCGCCGACAAGTTCAAGTCGCGGTACGCGACGCTCGGTTTCAACGACTCGGCGAACCTCGACACGGGCGCCATGTGGCCGACTTCCTTCGCGCTTAAGAAGCTGACCGCCGCCGAGGAGAAGAAGATCGCCGCGCTCGTGAAGAAGGCCGTGCGCTAGAAGCGCTGCTCGTCGCGGTACGCCGCGACCAGTTCCTTCAGCGTGCCCTTCGAGGTGTGCTTCGGCTTCCAGCCGAGCACCTTCCGCGCGCGGTCGGTCTTCATCAGCACCGGCTTGCGCACGCTCTCGAGCCACGAGAAGACCGGCGGCCGAGCCGGCAGCCGGGAGACGACCTCGGCCGTCGCCCCGACCGCGAGATCGGGGATCGGGATCGAGTACCACCCGAGCGCGTCGGCCAGGTCAGAGATCGTGAGCTTGCCGTTGGCCGCGAGGTTGTACGGGCCGGGCTCGCCCCTGCCGAGCGCGCCGGCCACGAACGCCTGCGCCACGTCGTCCTCGTGGACGAGTTGGAACGGGACGCCGGGATCCGGGATGACCGGCTTCAGGACGGGCATGCCGGACAGCAGCCGGCGTACGGGGTCTGGCATCGCCTGTGACATGCGCACGTACGGGATCTCCTCGATCATCGTCTGCGCCGTCGGCCCGGCGACGATGCAAGGGCGGAAGACCCACGCCTGGGTGCGCTCCGTCCGCAGCAGCACCTCGCCGAGGACGCCCTCGACCTCCGCCTTCTGCGCGGAGTAGAAGTGGGCCTCGCTGCCGCGCGGGGCGACGTCCTCGGTCAGCCAGTCCGGGTTGTCGGCGTGGAAGCCGTACGCCGCGACGCTCGAGGCGTAGCACACGCGCTCCGCCCCGGCGGCCACGGCGGCCTCGAACACGTTCCGTGACCCGTCCACGTTGATCCCGCGGGTTCGGTCGCTCGACTCGAGGATCGCGAACGCCAGGTGCACGACGACGTCGGCGCCCTTCACCGCCTCGGCCACGCTCCGTTTGTCCTGGACGTCGCCCTCGCGGTACTCGGTCTTCTTCCACCCCTGCGAGGCGGGGTCGAAGGGCCGCCGCGCCATGCCGACGATCCGCTTGACGCGTCGCGAGCGCTCGAGCGCGTCCACGAGCGCGATGCCCAGGTCGCCGGTCGGCCCCGTGACGGTGACCTTCAGTCCGTCGGTCGCCACGCGGGCAGCCTATATCGGCGGCCTAGAACTCGACTTCGCAGTTCCGGGCGCGGTCCAGTTCGTCCACGCGCACCCGGTCGCGCCCGCCGGCGCAATCGACGATGTCGGCCTCGCCATCGCGCACGTCCACCACGTCACGTCCCTCGCCCGTGCCCACGCGGTCGGGACCCGGGCCGGCGTTCACGACCACGTCGCCACCGTCCGCGGTGATGGTGTCGGCGCCCGGGCCGCCGAGCAGGTTCGCGTCCCCGTCGCTCGTTATCCGGTCGCGACCGGAGCCACCGTCTACGAAGTCCGTTCCCGCGCCGGCGTAGAGGCGGTCGCCCTTCGGGCCGCCGAACAGCCGGTCGTCCCCGATCTGGCCGAACAGGTGGTCCGCGCCGCCACCGCCCACGACCTCGTCGTCGTCGGCTCCGGCGTAGACCACGTCGTTGCCGCCGCCCGAGCGGATCCGGTCCTCACCGGTCCCGCCGATCACGAGGTCGATCCCGCCGCCGCCGTCGACCATGTCAGCCCCCGGGCCCGCCTCGAGGTAGTCGTTGGCCCCGCGGCCGCGCAGTGTGTCGTCCCCGCCCTCCGCGTACATCTGGTCGGGCTCGGGGGTGCCGCGCAGGATGTCGCGCTCGTCGGTACCGACGAAGTTCTCCGCGGCGGCCACCGACGCAAGCGTGCAGATGGCCCCGAGTGCCAGGAGAGCTGTGACGGATCGCCTCACACGGCTTGTAACCGCCCGCTTGGCCGCATGTTGCGCCATGCTTTGGTGATGTCCGGGCTCGGCGTAGTTCTCACCCCCGCAGCCGGCGACGCGCTGGAGCGCACGCGGGCGGAGCGCGGGGAGGACCTGACGTTCGTGATCGGGAACGGGTGCTGCGACTCGACGGCGCCGTTTCTGTTCAGCGCCTATGTCGCCGGGCCGGGCGAGCGGCCGGTGGGAGAGGTCCGCGGCATCCCGGTCCTGCTCGACGCCGCGCTCGTTGATCTCTTCGCCGGCTACGAGGTCGTGATCGATGCTGGCCCGGACCCGGGCGGCGACTCCTTCTCGTGCGAGACCGAGCTGGGCGTGCGCTTCTCGATGGAGCGCGTCCCGCTGCCCGCCTAGGCGGGCTCGGCCTCGGCCTCGGCGAGCCGCACCGGTGCGGGCGTCAGCGCAGCTGCGGCGATCACCAGCACGAACGCGGCGATCCGGAGGGTGAGCGCCGCCGGATCGTCGGGCAGGGGCTCGCCGAACACGATCGGGCCGGAGGCGATCGTCGTGATGTTCGCGGCGGCGCTCGTGACCGCGATCACCGGCACGGCCTTGCCCACCTGGAGGCTGCGCGCGGAGACCGCGAGCCCGATCAGCGAGAGGGTCGCGATCGTCAGTGCGAGCGGGTGGAGCAGCACGGCGACCCCGTCGTCGCCGAGGTGGTCGCTGAGCGCCTTGATCGAGACGTCCGACGCGCCCCAGAGGAGCCCTGCGCTGATCGCGAGCGGGATCCCGTGCCGGTACCCGCCCCGGCCGACGAACGCGGCGCCGACGCCGAGTGCGGCGGCGATCCCGGCATAGAGCGTGAGCGTCGCCGTGTCGTAGGCGCTGTGTGCGCTGTCCGCACCCCCGTCGAGCGTCGCGGCCAGGAACGCGAGGCCGGCAGCGGTCAGCCCGACCCCGATCCACTCACGGCGGGTCACCTCGAGGCCGAACAGCCGGTCGGCGACCACCGTGAGCATGACGAGCCCGCCCGCGATGACCGACTGGACGAGCGAGATCGGCGCGAGCGCGAGCGCGGCCACGTGGAAGCCCCACGACGCGGTCGCGACGAGGATCCCGAGCGTGTACCACCGCGAGCGGAAGAGCGCGAGGGAGGTCCGCACCGGCCGGCGCGCCTCGACGGCCGGCGACTCCACCGCGCCGCGGTGCTTGTAGAGGAAGCCCACGACGGACGCGAACGCCGTCGCGAGCGCCAACAGCAGGCCGAGTTGGACCCCGACGGACATGGGCGGGGAAGGCTAGGGGGCCGGGGGACGGCGCCCGTCAGGCATCGTCGTAGCCGGGCTCGCCCGGCAGCAGGACCTGCGCGACGCCGCCGTCCACCAGGACGCGCGGCTCGACCGGCTGGACGCGCCGGGCGCGGGCGTGCTCGATCAGGTCCTCGACCGACGCGAACCCGGTGAGTTGCTCGAGGTGCTTGATCGTGGGGAAGACGAGCATCAGCTCGTCGCGCTCGCCGGCCGCCAGGGCGTCGGCTGGGCTGATCCAGCGCAGGTCGACGCACTCCTGGCCGTCGCACTTCGGCTGGGCGTCGGCGGGGGTGGGGGCGATGAAGAAGTGGGTGTCGAACCGGACCTTCACCTGCCGGGGGGTGATCCAGCGCGAGAACGGCACGAGCGTGGCGGGGTCGAGGTCGAGCGCCGCCTCCTCCTGCGCTTCGCGCGCGGCGGTCTCCGCCTCCGTTTCGCCCGCGTGGACGGCGCCGCCGGGGAACACCCAGGCTCCGCCCATGAACCGGGCGGCGGGGTTGCGCTGGACGAGCAGCAGCTCGAGGCCGTTTTCCGCGTCGCGAACCGGGATGACCGTGGACGCAGGCCGCGCCTCGGTCACCTCGCCCGTGTTCAGCTCCTCGCCGGGGGGCGGGCGGTCGATCCGCACGCGGCCACCCTATTAACCTTCGCGGCCGCGTGAGCGAGACGGCGACCCAACAGATGTGGATCTGCGAGTCCTGCGGGTTCATCTACGACCCCGCCGAGGGCGACCCCGACGGCGGGGTGCCGCCCGGGACGGCCTTCGAGGACATCCCGGACGACTGGTTCTGCCCCGTCTGCGGCGCGCGCAAGCGGGACTTCACGCCCTACGAGGCCTAGAGGCCTACCCCTCCTAGAGCCCGGGCCGCCTCACGGCGTACCCCGAGCCCGAGCGCATGTCCTTGTGCCAGCGGGTGCCGTCGCGCTCCCGGTCGGTCGTGTCGAACCGGAGGCCGGCCACCGTCAGGAACATGTGCCCGCCGTGCGCATAGACGGTCACCCACCGCCCGCGGCCCGGCTTGCCCCAACTGGTGAAGCCGCCCGAGGCGCGCGCGGGGCCGCGCAGCATTCCTGCGTGGTGGAGCACGTAGCTGACCGAGCCCGAGCAGTCATAGCCCGAGTCGTTCCAGCGGCCGTGCCCGCCGCCGTACTTGTACGGCTTCTTGGCGATCCGGTTGCCGGCGCGGATCAGGCGCTGGATCCTTCGCGGGGCGCGGTTCGAGATGTGCGCCAGGCCGGTGCTCGAGATCCAGGCGCGTGGGCGCGGACCATCGCCGCCCTGGTTCCCGCCGCCGCCCGGCTTGCCGCGGCGCAGCGCATGCTGGTCGGGGCGCGTCGCGACGCCGTTGACGCCTCGCCCGCGCGAGCGTTCCCAGCTCATCACCGCCGAGCGCGTCATCGGGCCGAAGGCGCCGTCCACGGCGGTCCCGTGGCCGACTCGACCGAGATGGCGCTGGAGGGAACGCACGTCACGGCCGCGGTATCCAACCCGAAGCGTGCGCGTCCCGAACCGGGCAGAGCGCCAGAGCGCTTTGCGGTCGGCCTTCGTCGCGACGCCGTTCACGCGGCGGTGGCGCCAGCGCTCCCAGTGCATCAGCGACTCGCGCGTTGCCGGTCCGAACGCCCCGTCGGGGACGGTCCGGAAACCGGCACGGGTGAGGCCGCGCTGGAGTGCCTTCACGAGCTCGCCGTGCGAGCCCTTCCTGAGGACCTTCCCCCGCTTCGCGTCCGCGTCGGCCGCTGGCAGCGTGGCGAAGGTCAGAACCCCGGCCAGGCCGAGTACGGCAAAACGATGCATTGACATACGTGTCGCACCTCTCTCTTTCCGGCGCCTGCGGGGTTAGCTGACGGGCTCGCGCTGAAAGAGCTGCGCTACGCGACGGTGGTGCCGCGATTCGCCCCAGGCCTTGCGGCCATTGGTTCCCCCGCTCTCCGACCGGCGGCGGCCGGAGATTCGGCAGATGGCTTACGAACGCGCGGCAGAGTAGCAGCCTCGTTTCGAAAAGGGTTCGGTTTCCAGGCATTATCCGCGCCGCGGGCCCTCGGCTATCGTGCGGGCGAATGCCGCCGCTCCCCCTGCTCGTCTTCGTCGTCGGGACGGGCTCTCTCGGGGCGGAGATCGCCGCCGTCCGCCTGCTGGCCCCTTACTTCGGGGCCTCGACCGTCGTGTGGGCGAACACGATCGGCGTGGTCCTGGTGGCGCTGTCGGTCGGATACTGGCTCGGCGGGCGCTGGGCCGACCGCAATCCGACGATGCGAGGGCTCTGCCTGGTCACCCTGACGGCGGCGGTGCTTCTCGCGGTGGTCCCGTTCGCGGCCGATCCGCTGCTCGATCTCGCGGTGGACGCGCTCGACGAGATATCGGCCGGCGCCTTCTTCGGCTCGTTGGTGGCCGTGCTCATCCTGGTGGCGATTCCGGTGATGCTGCTCGGCGCCGTGTCGCCCTGGGCGCTGCGGCTGGCCGTCGAGCGCGTCGAGCAGGCCGGGCAGGTGGCGGGGCGCCTGTACGCGCTCTCGACGGCCGGCAGTCTGTTCGGGACGCTCGTGTCGGCGCTGCTCCTGATCCCGCTCGTGGGCACGCGCCGCACGTTCCTCGTCTTCGCGCTCGCGATCGCCATCGTGGCCGTGTGGGGGCTGCGGCCCGTACACCGGTACGCACTCGCGCCGGTGGCGATCGCGGTGCTGATCGCGCTCCCGGTCGGCACGCTCAAGGCGAGCGACGACGGGCGTGTGATCTACGAGGCGGAGACCGAGTACCAGTACGCGCGTGTCGTCGAGCACGCGGACGGCAGCCGGGCGCTCGAGCTGAACGAGGGGCAGGCCCAGCACTCGATCTACGAGCCGGACGGGGTGCTGACGGGCGACGTCTGGGACGGCCACCTCGTGCTCCCGTTCACGGTGCTCGACCGGCCCCCCGAGCGGATCGCGATCCTGGGCAACGCGGCCGGCACGACGGCACGCGCGTACGAGGCGCTCTTCCCGGACACGCGCGTGGACGGCGTCGAGATCGACGGCGAGCTGTCGGAGATCGGCCGCCGGTTCTTCGACATGAACAACCCGAACCTCCACCTCTACCACGAGGACGCGCGGCCGTTCCTGCGCCGGATCGATGCCCGCTACGACGTGATCTCCGTGGACGCGTACCGCCAGCCGTACATCCCGTTCTACCTCGCGACCGAGGAGTTCTTCGAGCTCTGCCGTGACCGGCTCGCGGACGGCGGCGTGCTGATCGTGAACGCCGGCCACCCCGAGGGCCAGGACGACCTGGAGGAAGTCCTGAGCGCGACGATGGCGGAGGTGTTCCCCAACGTGATGCGCGACCCGATCGAGGACACGAACACGCTGATCGTGGCCAGCGAGGCGCCGGTATCGGCGGCGAACCTACGCCGCGCCGTGCCGTCGCTGCCGCGAGCGATTCGGCGGCTCGCGCTCGACGAGGCGGGACGCCTCGCGCCCCGGCTCGAGGGCGGTGACGTCTATACCGACGACAAGGCCCCGGTCGAGTGGCTGATCGACAAGTCGATCGTGGACTACGCCGCAGGCGACGAGGACTGACCGGGCCGGGTTAGGCTCGCTCCATGAGCGAGCGGTGGTTCACAGACGACGAGTTGAAGGAGATGTCGCGGCCCACGATGGACCGCGTCATCGAGGCGATCGACGCCGGCGACCTGGAGGGGGCAAAGCGCCTGTGCGAGGAGATGAAGCACGAGTGGCGCTTCCTGCACGACATGATGGTCGACGGCATCGCGGCCTCGATGACTTGGATCAAGAAGGAGCTCGGCGAGGACGCCGTCGGCGAGTCGCAGCGGTGGGCGATGGAGCGCTACTGGAAGCGAAGCGTCGAGGCGATCGACGCGCGCGAGCGCAAGGAGATCGTCCAGCTACTGGCCGCGACCTGGCGAGCGCATTCGACGAGCGGCGTCGGCCCGAACCCGGGCGCGTTCGAGGTCGAGGAGGACGACGAGAAGGTGACCTTCCGGATGAACCCGTGCGGCTCCGGGCAGCGGCTGTGGCGAAACGGCCGCTATCGGGGCGAGAACGCCCACGCCGTAATGGAGGAGGAACACGACTGGGCGTACAACCGCAAGGGGTTCCCGATCTACTGCACCCACTGCACGTTCATGAACGAGATGCTCCCGATCCAATGGATCGGCTACCCGGTCTATCCGTCCCATCCCCCGGGCGACTTCGACCACGACCCGTGCACGTGGTACTGGTACAAGGACCCGGCCGACATCCCGGATGAGCACTGGGAGCGCTACGGGCTCGACCGTGCCGGCTGAGCCGCGGCGCGCGGTCGTCACCGGTGCCGAAGGCGGTCTCGGATCGGCGATCGTGGCGGCGCTCGCGGCCGACGGCTGGAAGGTCGCGGGCTGCGACATCGGCGACTTCGACGTGCGCGACCGCGCGGCCGTCGACGCCGGCATGGCGGCGTTGGTCGACGAGCTGGGAGGCTGCGACGCCGTCGTCGCGAACGCCGGCGTCGTGGACACGATCCACCGCGCGGAGCGCTTCCCGGCCGAGGAGTGGGCCAAGGACCTGGAGACGAACCTGAGCGGCCCCTTCAACGTGATCCGTGCCGCCTTCGATGCTCTCGCGGCTTCGGGCGACGGGCGCGTCGTGGTCGTTTCGTCGGCCTCTGCCGAGACGGGCCTGCCGGGCCAGGTGGCCTACACCGCGGCGAAGGCCGGCCTCGTCGGCATGACCAGGACACTGGCGGCCGAGTGGGGGCGCCACGGGATTCGCTGCAACGTGGTGATGCCGGGGATCGTCGCGACGCCGAAGGTGCGCGCGCTTCCGCAGCCCGTTCGCGAAGGGGTCGCGGCGTCGGTCCCGCTCGGGCGCATCGGGGAGCCGGCCGAGGTCGCGGGAACGGTGGCGTTCCTCCTCTCGCCACCCGCCGCCTACATCACGGGCGCCGTGATCCGCGTGGACGGCGGCTACGGCCTGAACACCGCGAGCCTCGCCCGCACCTAGAACGCCCTCGCTGTCGCCCCCTCTCGCTTATCAGCGTGCGCAATCGGGCTCGGGCTGGGTAGGGCGAAAGGGTGCGCACCCTCGGCGGAACGCTCCTCTGAAGCCGCGTCGGATTAGCCACCCATACGGTGGTCAATCCCGCATAGCTTCAGGGAAACCGTGGCGGGGTGCCCACTTCACCCCCTCCTACCCAGCCGCTGTTCCGCACTCAGCGCGCACGTGTGCGCACACCGAGATGCGACAGGGGGCTGTCGTTAGGCGGCCTCTCGCAGGTGGTCGAACACGCGCCGCGGCGAGTCCACCTCGGCCGGCGTGGCGAAGTCGAAGTCGAGCACCGGCTGAGGCGCGGGCGCCGGGGCGACCGCCGCGACGGCACGCGCGATCTCGCGCGCCGCAGGCGTGAGCTCGGACGCCGAGTGGGACGCCATGACCGCGATGCGCAGCCGCGCGCCGCCGTCGGGCACGGCCGGCGGCCGGATGGCCTGCGCGAAGATCCCGCGTTCGAGCAACCGCTCGGAAGCCGAGAGCGCCGCCTCGCCCGAGCCAGTCGGGATGGGCACGATGTGCGTATCCGAGCTGGTCTCGATCCCCTCGTCGGCGAGCGCCTCGACCACGGCGCGCGCGTTGCGCTGGAGCTTGTGGACGCGCTCGGGGTGCGCACGGAGGATCTCGAGGGCTGCGAGGGCGCCCGCGACCGCGGGCGGCGATAGGGCCGCCGAGAAAGCCAGCGCGCGCGCGGTGTTCACCAGGTACTTCGCCATCGTGCGGTCGCAGCAGACGTAGCCGCCGTAGGAGCCGAGCGCCTTGCCGAGCGTCCCGACCACTACGTCGACCTCGTCCTCGACCCCCGCGTCGGCGACCGACCCTCGGCCGCCCGGGCCGAGTGCGCCGACGCCGTGGGCGTCGTCCACCATCACCCGCGCGTCATAGCGGTGCGCCAGCTCGACGATGTCGACGAGCGGCGCGACGTCGCCGTCCGTCCCGAAGACGCCGTCGGTCACGATCAGGCTGGCGCGCCCGTCCGCCTCCTGGAGGAGCCACTCGAGGTGCTCCATGTCGCAGTGGTCGTACACGAACGTCTCGGCCCGGGCGAGCCGACAGCCGTCCACGGTGCTCGCGTGGTTGTGCGCATCCGACAGCACCACGTCGCCCTCGTCCGCCAGGGCGGGGATGACACTCGTGTTCGCCAGATAGCCCGAGCCGAAGAGGACGCAGGCAGGCGACGCGTGGAACTCGGCGATCTGTTCCTCGAGCCGGCGGTGGATGGTCATGTTGCCGGACAGGAGCCGGGATCCGCCGGCGCCGATGCCGTAGCGCATGGCGGCCTCCGCGGCCGCCTTGCGTACGCGCGGGTGGTCGGCGAGGCCGAGTGAGTTGCTCGAGCAGAGCAGCAGGACCGGCTTGCCGTCCAGCAGCACGCGGGGGCCCTGAGGGCCCGAGACCATGCGGAGCTTGCGGTACAGCCCCAGCTCGCGGAGCTCCTCGAGGCGTTCCTCGATCTCGTTCATCGCTCCAACGCCTCGAACTCGATCGTGGGCTGCTCGGCGGGGTCCTCTGCGTGGCCCTCGATCTCTTCGAGGGCTTCCTCGCGGGTCATGAGCGGCGGCAAGCTGATCCCTTTCGGCGACGGGGGTTTTCGCGAAGGTAGGGCTGCCACCGGACGGCTAAATTCCGCTCCGGTGGCGGACTCGCTAGTGATCCCGGCCCGGTTCAACGGGCCGCCCGACTCCGGGCACGGTGGCTACAGCGCCGGGCTGGTGGGCACGCTCGTGGATGGCCCGGCCGAGGCGGCGCTCCGGGCGCCCCCGCCCCTCGAGACGCCACTCGCCGTCGAGCGCGACGGAGAGCGGGTCAGCGCCCTCGAGGGGCGGACGGTCGTGCTCGACGCAGCGCCCGCCGAGGTCGACGTCGAGCCGCCCGCGCCTGTCGGTGTGGACGAGGCGGTGGCGGCGGAGGCCGACTCGTTCTTCCGCTCCGACCTGCACCCGTTTCCCACGTGTTTCGCGTGCGGGCCACGACGCCCGGAGGGCGACGGCCTGCGGCTGTTCGCAGGCCCGATCCCCGGGCGGGACCTCTTCGCCGCCGCGTGGACGCCCGCGGCGGAGTTCGCGGGCGCCGACGGGGCCGTCGATCCGCTGTTCGTCTGGACCGCGCTCGACTGCCCGAGCTCGGCGCCCGCCATGACCGGGACCACGAAGGTGCTCGCAAGCCTGGCGGTCGATCTGCAGGCGCGGGTCGAGGTCGAGGAGCCGCACGTGATCGGGTCGTGGCGGATCGGCGTCGCGGGGCGCAAGTACTGGAGCGGCGTCGCGCTTTGGGACGCCCGCGGGGGCGTGCTCGCGGTCGGACGCGCCCTCTGGATCGAGCTGCGCGAGAGCAAGTAACCCGGGCGCGGGTGCGTTCTCTGTGATGTGGGACGAATGCGCTCTCTCCTGACGCTCTGCGTCCTCGCGCTGGTTCTCGCCGCGCCCGCACGGGCCGCCGAGGAGGACCTCGCCCGTCACGTCGATCCGACGATCGGGACGTTCGCGCCCGGGTTCATCTTCCCCGGCGCGGCCGCGCCGTTCGGCATGGTCCAGAACTCCCCCGACACCCGCGGCGAGTTCGCGTACTCGGGCTACCTGTGGAGCGACCCGGCCATCCAGGGCTTCAGCCTGGTGCACCTCTCGGGCCCGGGCGTCAAGAAGGGGGGCGACATCCCCGTCATGCCCGTCCTCGGCGAGCCGTCGCTCGACCCGAACCTGATCCAGTCGCCGTACGAGCACGCCACCGAGCGCGCGGAGGCGGGCTACTACCGCGTCTTCCTGCCGAAGCCGGCGACCACCGTGGAGCTGACCGCTTCGACCAGGACCGCGATGCAGCGCTACACCTTCCCCGCCGGACCGGTGGCGCCGAAGCTCGTGATCGACCCCGCGCGGAGCGTCGAGGGCGTGCACGAGGGCGGGCTCGAGATCGACGCTGAGAAGGGCGAGGTGTCCGGCTGGAGCCGCGGGCGCTACCCGGTCTTCTTCGTCGCCCGCTTCAGCAGGCCGTTCGACTCGAGCGGAAAGCTCGGGAGCGGCGGCTGGGTCGGCTGGGACCAGGGTGGCGAGGTCACCGTCAGCTTCGGGATCTCGTTCGTCGACGAGGACGGCGCGCGGCGCAACCTGGAAGCCGAGGCGCCGCACTTCGACTTCGACCGGATGCGTGCCGACACCCGCGCCGCGTGGAACCAGGACCTGTCACGCATCCGCGTGTCGGGCGGCTCGGATGGTGCCAAGCGATCCTTCTACACCGCGCTCTACCGCGCCCAGCTCCACCCGAACGTCTTCACGGACGTCGACGGCCGTTACCGCGGCCTGGACGACCAGGTGCACGTAGCGGAGGGGCGCACGCAGTACTCGAACTTCTCCTCCTGGGACCTCTACAAGTCGGAGAACCAGCTGCTCGCGCTGATCCAGCCCGAGCGCTACCGCGACATGCTGCTCAGCCTGCTGGCCGACCATCGCGAGGGCGGCTTCATCCCGCGCTGGAAGGAGCAGTCGATCGACGCCTCGCACATGTCGGGCGACCCGGCGATCCCGATGATCGCCGACGGGATCTGCCGCGATTTGGTGGACCGGGATGACGCGGCGGCGCTCTACGACGCCGCGCGCCACCTGGTGACCCTGCGCGACGCGAAGCTGCTCGAGCTCGGGTGGCTGCCCGACCGGCCCGGGACGACGCTCGAATACGGCGTCGCCGACTTCTCGCTGGGACTGATCGCGCACTGGCTCGGGCGCTCGGACGACGCCGCCGAGGATGTCCGGCGGTCGCTGGGCTACCGGAACATCCTCGACCCCGAGACCCGGTGGATCCGCGGTCGCGACGCCGAGGGCAACTGGGCGGATCCGTTCGACCCGACCGGCGGCGAGTCGCCCGAGCAGACGAGTGGGCGCGGCTTCCAGGAGGGCAACTCGTGGCAGTACTCGTGGCTCGCGATGCACGACGCGGCCGGGCTCTACGAGCGCATGGGCGGCGACGGGGTCGCCCGCGAGCGGCTCGACCACATGTTCACCATGCCCCCCGAGCTCCAGAACCGCGCGACGGCGTTCGGCCTCGTCTACCGCCTCGACCAGTGGGCGCCGGGGAACGAGCACGACCTCCAGGTGCCGTGGATGTACCACTTCGCCGGCGCGCCCTGGCGGGCGGCCGCCGAGCTGGCCGAGGCGCGGGTCCTGTACCGGCCGACGATCGACGGCCTGCCGGGCAACGACGACCTCGGCGGGCTGTCGGCGTGGCACCTCCTGTCGTCGATCGGGCTCGGTGCGCTCGTGCCGGGAGCACCGTTCTACGCCCTGGGCAGCCCGGAGTTCGACCGCGCGGAGATCCAGGTCCCGGGCGGCGCGGTCGTGATCCAGTCGCCGGGCGCCGGGCCGTACGTCGTCGACGCGAAGCTCGACGGGCAGCCGCTCGACCGCGCGTGGCTGTACTCCGATGAGCTACGTGCCGGTGCCACTCTGCGGCTCGCACGCGGGTCCGAACCGGACACCGGATGGGGCGCGGCCCCGGCACAGCGGCCGCCGTCCTACTCGGATTCACCGCTCGCACGCTTCGGCTGCGGGGAGGGGAAGCGGCCCCGGATCCGGCTGAAGGTCAGGCCGCGGCGGGTCGAGGCGGGGAAGCGGACGCGGGTGCGCGTGCGCGCGACGGTGCGTGACGTGGGCAGGACGCTGCCCCTAGCCGACACCGAGGTAAGGCTGGGTGGGAGGCGGAAGGCGACGGGCTCCGCCGGGCGCGCGACGCTGCGCATCCGCCCGAAGCGCGCCGGTGCCCTGCGCGCCCGCGCGAGGAAGCCCGGCTACCGCGCCGCCCGCACCAAGGTCCGTGTCGTAGACGCCCGCTAGCGGGCGCGCCACTCCGGCTTGCGCTTCTCGGCGAACGAACGCACGCCCTCGCGGAAGTCCTCGCTGCGGAAGCAGCTCTCGCGCAGCTCGACCAGCTCATCCTCGAGTACCTTGGGCAGGCGACCGGGATGCGCGCGCAGCTCGCTGATGACGCGCTTGTTGCCGGCGAGTGACAGCGGCGCGTTCGCGCCGATCTCGGCGGCCATCTCGAGCGCGAAGGCCTCGAGATCGGCGGGGTCCACCACGTGGTTCACCAGGCCCATCTCGTAGCCGCGGCCCGCGTCGACGTTGCGGCCGACGTAGAAGAGCTCGTTCGTGTTCGCCACGCCGCACACCTCGATGAACTTCTGGAGCCCGGTATGCGAGTAGATCAGCCCCAGCTTCGCGGGCGGCATGCCGAGCTTCACCCCGGCCGCCGCGATCCGGATGTCGCATGAGATCGCGACCTCGAGGCCGCCGCCGATCGCGTGGCCGTTGAGCGCCGCGATCGAGGGGTAGGGAAAGGCCTCGAGTGCCTCGATCGCGGCGTGGAACGGGTGAGCGACGAGCTTCTCCGCCTGCTCCTCGAAGTGCGCGTCGTCGAACGTCCCGATGTCGTAGCCGGCGGAGAACATCTTCCCCTCGCCGGTCAGCAGCAGGCACCGCGCGTCGAGGTCGCGAACCGTCTCGGCGAGCGCGTCGAGCAGCTCGTGGTCGAGCGCTCCCCGCTTTTCCGGGTTCGAGATCCGGAGCCGCACGACGTGCGCGGCCGGCTCGTCGAGCTGGAGCTTGCCCGAGGCGAGCTCCAGGGGCGCGTCGCTACTCAAGGACGACCAGCGTGTCCCCTTCGGAAACCGACTGGCCCTCCTCGCATTTGATCTCCTTCACCGTGCCGTCGTCCTCGGCCTCCACGGGCATCTCCATCTTCATCGACTCGAGGATCACGAGCGTGTCGCCCTCCTCGACCGACTGGCCGACCTCGCACTCGACCTTCCACACGGTCCCTGTGATGTGGGCCTCGACATCCGGCAACGAAACGACCTCCTGATAGCGGACGTGCGGCAGAGTACCCGCAGTGCCGACTGTAATCGTCACCGCCCGGAACGAGGCAGACCGGCTCGCCGACACGTTCCGCGCGCTGAAGCAGGTCCTCCCGGAGGAACGGATCCTCGTCGCCGACGACGCGTCCACCGACGCAACGCCGCACATCGCACTCCAGGAGGACGCGGAGCTCGTGAGCGCGCCGCGAAGGCTGGGGAAGGGCGGAGTCGCGAACCTGGCCGTCGACCGGCTGCGTGAGGCCGGGCCGCTGCCCGACCTCATCCTCTGCGACGGCGACCTCGGCGCGTCCGCGGGACAGCTCGTGCGCCTATCCGAAGCGGGCGACTTCGTCGTCGCCGCGTTCGCCCGCCGCGTCGGTGGCGGCTTCGGCGTCGCCCTCGGCTTTGCGGCGTGGGCGATCAGGCGGCTGACCGGGCTCGAGCCGGAGGCGCCGATCTCAGGGCAGCGCTACCTCAGCGCCGAGGCGGTGGCCGCCGTCACGCCGTTCGCACCCGGGTTCGGGATGGAGATCGGCATGACGGTGGACGCGCACCGCGCCGGCCTGCGCCTGACCGAGGTCGAGCTCGACCTCGAGCATCGCGCGACCGGCAGGACCGCGCCCGGTTTCGTCCACCGGGCGCGGCAGCTTCGCGATTTCGTACGCGTGTACCTCAGCCGTCGCTGACGGTCAACGCCGGCTCAGGCCGAATCCGCCGGACGGGATCCCGGCGAGCAGCACGAGGATCGCGGCGACGATGCCGACGATCGCGGGAAGGCCGAGCGCGACGCACAGCATGTAGGCGAGCGCAGCCACGATTACGGCGATCAATATCCCGATCATCCCTGTGTTCCTCCTCCTTCGGGTACCTAGGTAGTACCCCCTGGAACGCACTCACTCACGTCAGGTTGGACAATCCCGCGCGCGTGATCCTCGCCATCGACCAGGGAACCACCGGCACCACCTGCATCGTCTTCGACGACGAGGGGCGCGCCGCCGGCCGCGCCTACAGCGAGTTTGAGCAGCACTTCCCGCGCCCGGGGTGGGTCGAGCACGACGCCTCCGAGATCTGGGAGGTGACCCGTGGCGTGGCCGAGCGGGCGCTCGCGGACGCCGGCGTCGGCGGCAGCGACCTGGCGGCGATCGGGATCACCAACCAGCGTGAGACCGTCGTGGCCTGGGACCCCGACTCGGGCGAGCCGCTCCACCGCGCGCTCGTCTGGCAGGACCGGCGAACCGCGGCGCGCTGCGACGAGCTCAAGGCGGAGGGCCACGAGGCGCTCGTCCGCGATCGCACGGGCCTCGTGATCGACCCGTACTTCTCCGGCACGAAGATCGAGTGGCTGCTCAAGGAGGGCGGCGTCGACCCCGGCGCGGCCTTCGGCACGATCGACTCATGGCTCGTCCACAAGCTCACCGGGCGCCACATCACCGACTACACGAACGCGTCCCGCACGCTCCTGTTCGACATCCGCGAGCGCGCGTGGGACCCGGAGCTGTGCGAGCTCCTCGGCGTCCGCCCCGACTCCCTCCCGGAGCCGCTCCCGAGCGCGCACGTGTATGGCGAGACGAGCGAGTTCGGCGGGAGCGTCCCCGTGGCCGGCATCGCAGGCGACCAGCAGGCAGCGCTCTACGGACAGGCGTGTCACTCGCCCGGGCTCGGCAAGAACACCTACGGCACCGGCAGCTTCGTGCTGGAGAACACCGGCGGGACCGCGCCCGACCCGCACGAGGGGGTGCTGACGACGATCGCGTGGGGGGTCGAGGAGCGTGTCGACTACGCGCTCGAGGCGGCGATCTTCGTGACGGGGGCGGCAGTGCAGTGGCTGCGCGACGGCCTGGGGATCATCACCGCCGCAGACGAGACGGAGGACCTGGCCCGCTCGCTCGACTCGAACGACGGGGTCTACTTCGTGCCGGCGCTGACCGGACTCGGCTCACCGCACTGGGACCCGTATGCGCGCGGCACGATCGTCGGCCTGACGCGCGGCAACGGCCGCGCCCACCTGGCGCGCGCGGCCCTCGAGGCGATCGCCTACCAGACCGTGGACGCCGTGCGCGCGATGGAGTCCGCGTCGGGCGTGCGCCTGGAGGAGCTGAAGGCGGACGGCGGCGCGGTCGTGAACGGCTGGCTGATGCAGTTCCAGGCGGACGTCCTGGGCGTGCCCGTGATCGTCCCCGAGGTGTCCGAGACGACGGCGCTGGGCGCCGCCTACCTGGCCGGCGTGGCAGTGGGAGCGTGGACCGAGGCGGAGTGCGGCGCCATGTGGCGCGAGGCGGCACGCTACGAGCCGCAGATGTCCGCCGACCAGCGCGAGACTTTGCTCGCCGAGTGGCAGGCGGCGATGGACGTAACCAAGTCCGCGACAGTGGGTAGGGAGGACGGAAGTGCCTGAAGAACTCTCCAAGATGAAGCCGCAGGTCTACAAGGACCCGCGCCCGGCGGAGTACTTCGAGCGCTTCTACGAGCGGCCCGCCACCCGCCGTCCCGACTGGGTCTATGAGCTCGTCCGCACGGTCCTGACGCCGTACCTCGTGTTCTTCTTCAGGGCGCGCTGCATCGACTCGGACAAGGTCCCGATCGAGGGCCCTGCGATCGTCGCCCCGAACCACTTCTCGTTCCTCGACCACTTCTTCGTGGCCGTCTACCTGCGCCGCAAGGTGCACTTCATGGCGAAGTCGCAGCTCTTCAAGCGCCCGATGCAGTTCATCTACACGCACGGCGGCGTCTTCCCGGTCCGCCGCGGGCACGGGGACACGAAGTCGATGGCGACCGCGAAGGCGATCCTCGGCCGCGGCGACCTGATCGTGATGTACGCGGAGGGCGGCCGGTCGCGCACCGGCGAGCTCGGCGAGGCGAAGCCCGGCGTCGGCAAGCTTGCGCTCGAGGCAGGCGTGCCGGTGGTTCCGACCGCGATCGTCGGCACCGAGCGCGCGCGGAACTGGAAGCGCCTTCAGTTCCCGAAGGTGACGATCCAGTACGGCGATCCGATCCGCTTCGACAAGGTCGAAGGCGAGGCGACCCGCGAGCAGGCGCAGGCCGCCGCCGACGTGGTCTTCACCGAGATCAAGGCACTCCACGAGGGGCTGCGGACGGCGAACGGCCGTAAGAACGCGATCGAGGCGGCGCGCGCGGCGCGGCGCCGCGCGCGCCAGGCGGCCGAGGCCGCTACGCGTACACCGGATCCAGCGCGCTGAAGCTGTCCCAGTCGTGCCCGGGCACGATCAGCGCGCCGGGCGTGCGCTCGCGGTAGCGCTCGATCTCCTTGAGCGAGCGGCGGAACTGGTGCTCGTCGGCCATCTTGTACGGCAGAACGCCCTCGTCCAGCGTCCGCTGGGTGTAGATCGCGTCGGCGGCGATCAGCACCTCGCGCTCGCGTAGCCGCAGCACGTAAGACGTGTGGCCATGCGTGTGCCCGGGCGTGAACACCGCCCGAATGCTCCCGTCGCCGAAGACGTCGAACGAGCGGCCGAAGGTGGCGAACGACTCCGTGTCCCTTCCGTCGAAGTCGAACGTGCGGAAGTCGAAGCCGAAGTCGAACTGTCGCCTGACGTAGCCGTCGCGCGGCGTGCCGTCGGCGAGCACGTCCCACTCCTGCTTCGACAGGACGAACGTAGCGCCGGGGAACTCCGAGATCGCGCTCGCGTGGTCCACGTGCATGTGGGTCATCAGGACGAAGCGCACGTCAGCCGCGTCGAGCCCGCGCGCTCGGAGCTGCGCCGGCGCCGCCTGCTCCGCGGTCATCTTGAGGCCGCGGTAGTACCACGCGAGCATGCGGCCGAAGTTCTGCTTCGGGTCGACGCCCACCGACGGGTGGAGCCCGGTGTCGATCAGGATCGCCCCGGCGCCCGGGTGCTCGACGAGGAAGGCCGGGACCGGGATGCGCAGGTACTCGGAGCGGTCGCCGGTGATGCCCATCGCGCGCAGCCCGGCAAGCCGGCCCTCCTCGCGCTCAAACCACGCCGGCGGCCCCGGCAGCTCACCCGTCATCAACGGGTGCAGGCGCACCGTCGCACCCTCGCGGCCACCGGGCAGCGGCAGCTCGGCGGGGCGTGCCTCGGCAATCACGCGGCGAGGCTACCGCTTACCAAGGGGCCTGGCCCCTTGGTAACCAGGCTCCTTGGTTAGCCTGCCGCACGTGCCGTCGCGGATCTTCGCTCCCAACCTCCTCGAGGGCCAGGTCGCGGTCGTCACCGGCGGCGGGACCGGGCTCGGCCGCGCGACCGCGCTCGAGCTGAGCGCGCTGGGGGCCACGGTCGTCGTCGCCGGGCGCAAGCCCGAGCCCCTCGAGGAGACCGTCGCGGCCTGCGAGACCCCGGCCCATGCGCAGACGTGCGACATCCGCGAGGAGGACGAGGTGAACGCGCTGGTGGACGGCGTGGTCGAGCGTCACGGGAAGATCGACCTCCTGGTGAACAACGCCGGCGGCCAGTACATGACACCGGCCGAGGACATCACCGCCAAGGGGTTCGAGACCGTGGTGCGGCTCAACCTGGTGGGGACCTGGCTGATGACCCACACCGTCGCGACGAAGGCGATGATCCCCGCCGGCGGCGGCAAGATCGTGAACGTCACGCTCTCGCCGCACCACGGCCTGCCGGGGATGGCGCACTCGTCGGCCGCGCGGGCGGCGGTCGAGAACCTGACCCGCGTCCTCTCGATCGAGTGGGCGCGATTCCAGATCAAGCTGACGGCGATCGCGTCCGGGCACTTCGCCACCGACGCGCTGAAGAAGTACCCCCGCCCGGTGTACGAGGGCGTCGCGCGGACGGTGCCGCTCCAGCGCCTGGGCGAGCCGCAGGAGCAGGCGTGGCTCGTCGCGTACCTGGCTTCGCCGGCGGGGGACTACTACTCGGGCTGCGTCTTCACGATCGACGGCGCGCGCGACAACTGGTTCGGCCCGTGGCCGCCGCCCGGCCTCACGGACGAGGGCGGGAAGCCCCTGGCGGAGGAGCGCCGCCCGAAGCCGGACAGCGCTGCCTAGACCTTCGCGAGCGCGTCGCGGATCTGATCCACGGTCTGGAAGTCCAGGCCGAGCGTATGGACGTGCTTGTACGCGACCTTGCCGTCCTCGTCCACGATGAACGCGGCGCGGCGCGTGCCGAGCATGGGCGCGGTCACGCCGAACGACTTGGCGACGCTCTTGTCCGGGTCCGCGAGCAGCGGGACCGGGATGCCGTTGTCGCTCACGAACTTCGTGTGTGAGTCCACATCCTGTGCCGAGATGCCGACGACCTTGGCCTCGAGCGACGACATGTCCTCGGCCCGCTCGGCGTACGAGCAGAACTGCTTCGTGCAGACCGGCGTGAAGTCCCCGGGGTAGAAGAGCAGCACCACACGTTCGCCCCGATGGTCGGAGAGGCGAAAGCGCCCCTCCGTCCCATCGAGCTCGAAGTCGGGTGCGGGATCCCCGACGGATAGACCCATTACGTGTACATGCCGCCAAATTGGCCGCCGGTGACGTTCAGCACCTGGCCGTGGATGTAGTTCGCCCACGGCGAGCAGAGGAAGAACACCGGTCCGGCGGCCTCCTCCGGCGTCGCCGGGCGGCCGAGCGGGATGATCATCGCCGCCATCGCGCGCATCTGCTCGGGAATGCCGAGCTTGATCTCCTGGCCGTCCTTCTCGATCGTCCCGCCCTCCTCCTTGGAGGCGGTGAGACGCGTCTCGACGAACCCGAACGCCACGGCGTTCACGTTGATCTTGAACTGGCCCCACTCCTCCGCCAGCGTCTTCGTCAGGCCGACGACGCCCGCCTTGCCAGACGAGTAGTTGACCTGGCCGGCGTTGCCCATCGTGCCGGAGATCGAGGAGATGTTCACGACCTTGCGGAAGACCTCCTTGCCCTCGGCCTTCTCCTGCTTGGCGGGCTCGCGCAGGTGCGGCGCCGCCGCCCGCAGCACGCGGAAGGGCACGACGTTGTGGATGTCGATCATCGCCTGGAACTGCTCGTCGGACATCTTGTGGATCGGGCCGTCCCACGTGTAGCCCGCGTTGTTGACGATGATGTCGATCTTCCCGAAGGCGTCGACCGCGGTCTCGATCAGCTTGTCGCAGGCGCCCTCCTTGGTGAGGTCGCCCGAGAACACGGCCGTCTCGCCCTGGATCTCCTTCGCGGCCTCCTCGGCGACGTCACCGTCGAGGTCGTTGACGAGGACCTGCGCCCCCTGCTCGGCCAGCAGTTCGGCTGTGGCGCGGCCGATGCCGCGGGCCGAACCCGTGACGATCGCCGCCTGTCCGTCCAGTACTCCCAATGTGGCTCCTTTTTCGAGGTCCGGGCATTCTGAACTAGTCTCGATCTCGTGGTCAGGCCGGCCCTTCTCGCCACGGCGGTCGTGCTCGCGAGTCTCGCCGCTTCCGCCTCCGCCTCCGCCCCGGCGCAGTGCCCGGGTGATGCGATCGCGCCGGACCGCGCGATCACCGGTGAGTTCGGCACCGACCTGGAGAAGAGCTACGTGCTCGTGCCGTTCGATGTGCCGGCGGGAACGACCGCCGTGCGGGTGAAGTACTGCTACGACGAGCCGGACGCGAACCCCCAGGTCAATCACACCCTCGACCTCGGCCTGTACGAGCCGCGCGCGGACGAGAGCGATCCCTGGGGCCCGGCCGAGTTCCGCGGCTGGGGCGGGTCGAGCCATCCGGACGTGACCGTCTCCGCGGCCGGCTTCTCGCCGGAGCAGGACTACCTCGCCGACCCGAAGGGGCACGTGCCGGGCCGGACGACGCGCGGATTCCTGCCCGGCCCGATTGAGGCGGGCGAGTGGGCGGCCGAGTTGGGCGTCGCGGCGGTCGTCTCACAGCTCGAGGGAGACATGGACGGCCGCGTGGCCTGGCGCCTCGAGGTCGAGCTGACCGAAGCGGACACGGGCCCGCCATACGACCCGGCGCGCTACAGCGAGAAGCCGGCTCGCCGCGGTGCCGGCTGGTACGCGGGCGACCTGCACGTGCACGCCGAGCACTCGGCGCTCGGCGACGCGACGATGAACGAGGTCTTCGACTTCGCCTTCAGCCCCCGCCCAGAGGGCGCCGGGCTCGACTTCCTGACACTCTCGGACTACGTCTCGGGTGGCGCGTGGGGCGAGATCGGCCGCCACCAGGAGACCTACCCCGACCGGCTGATCATCCCGAGCGCCGAGGTCATCACCTACCGCGGCCACACGAACAGCCACTCGAACACGACGTACATGGACTACCGGACCGGGCCCCTGTACGAGCGCGCCACCGACGGCACGCTCAAGAAGGTGCGCGCCGCCACCCCGCCGCGGCTGATCTTCGACCGCGTGCACGCCGCGGGCGGCGTCACGCAGATCAACCACCCGACGATCTTCCCCTCCGACGTGCCGGCCTTCGCGAACCTCTGTCGCGGTTGCCCGTGGGACTACTCGGACGCGCAGACCGACTACACGAAGGTGGACACGTGGGAGGTCCACACCGGTCCGGCCGGCTTCGGAGACCCCCCGGTCCCGAACCCGTTCACGCTCACCGCGATCGACGCCTGGGACGCCCTGCGCGCAGAGGGCCACCGGGTCACCGCGGTCGCGGTGAGCGACTCGCACAACGCCGGGCGGACCCCGGGCGGGATCACGCAGTCGCCCATCGGCCAGGGCACGACGATGGTGTTCGCCGAGGAGCTCTCGCGCGAGGCGATCATGCGCGCGATCCGCCTCGGCCACGTGTTCGTCAAGGTCTGGTCCTCGGACGCGCCCGACCTCCGCCTCGACGCGGTCACCCCCGACGGCGCCCGGGCCATGATGGGCGACCCGCTCGCGGCCACCGAGGCCACGTTCACGGCGCGAGTGACGGGCGGCGGCGGGGAAGACCGCCGGCTGATCGTGCTCCGCGACGGGCAGCAGATCCTGACCCGCGATGTCACGAGCGACGACTTCGAGGGCGATCGCGCCGGCGACTACCGCCTGCAGCTCGAGCGCGGTGCCGCGATCGACGGACTGACGAACCCGATCACGCTCGGGGCGAAGCCGCTCGAGATCCGCGCCAAGGTGAAGCCGAAGCGCACGTGGGCGCGGCGGAAGCGGCGACAGTTCGTGTTCGACGTGAACCTGCGCGCACAGGACCGCGTGCTGCCGCTGGCCGCCGCCGTGGTCCGGTTTCGCGGGAAGCGCGCGAGGACCGGGCCGGACGGCCGCGCGGTCGTCCGCGCGCGCGTGAGGAAGCCCGGGCGCTACCGGGCGAGGATCACGAAGGCGGGCGTCGGTGACGTGCGCCGCCGGGTGCGAGTGCGGCGCGCGCGCTGAGCGCCCCGGGGGCTACGCTTGGCGCCATGTGCCGAAACATCCGCACCCTCCACAACTTCGATCCGCCCGCGACCCGCGAGGAGGCTCGTGACGCCGCGCTCCAGTACGTGCGCAAGATCAGCGGGTCCTCGAAGCCGTCCAAGGCCAACGCCGAGGCGTTCGACCGCGCGGTCGACGAGGTCGCCGAGGCGACCGCGCGGCTGCTGGACTCGCTGGTGACGAACGCGCCGCCGAAGAACCGCGAGGAAGAGGCCGCGAAGCTCCGCGAGCGGTCGGCCAAGCGGTTCGCGTCCGCGGCCTGAGACCGCTCGAGGGCATCCGCGTCGTCGAGCTGGCGACGCTGATCGCCGGGCCGTTCTGCGGCCTGACGCTGAGCGACCTGGGGGCCGACGTCGTCAAGGTCGAGCCACCCGACGGCGACGACGGCCGCGCGTTCCCGCCCTTCACGCCCGCCGGCGAGAGCGCGTTCTTCCAAGCGCTCAACCGCGGCAAGCGCAGCGTGGTCGCCGAGGGCGACGACATCCGCCGCCTCGCCGAGTCGGCCGATGTCGTGATCGACAACGTCGGCCGCGCCCGGCTCGGCTTCGGCCACGAGGAGATGCCGGAGCGCCTCGTGTGGTGCGCGATCACGGGCCACGGCGCCGGCCGCGGCGGCCGGGCGCTCGATCCCAGCCTCCAGGCGACGATGGGCCTGATGGAGGTGACCGGCGAGCCTGATGGCCCGCCGCTCCGCGTGCCGGTCCCGCTGATCGACTTCATGACCGGCATGTATGCGGCCCAGTCGGTTCTCGCCGCGCTGTGGTGCGCGGAGCGCACGGGGGAGGGCGCGCTCCTCGACTGCGCGCTTGTCGACTCCGCCGCGACCCTGACGAGCACCCTCGCGCTGTTCGCCCTGAGCGGCGACTTCGACCCCGGCCGCATCGGGTCGGAGAGCTACCTGCGGGTGCCGAGCGCGGTCTTCGCCGCGGCCGACGGGGCGCACGTGCAGGTGGTGGCGCTACACGACCGCCACTGGCAGGGGATCTGCACGGCACTCGGGCATGCGGAGTGGATCGACGACCCGCGCTTCGCCACGAACGACGCCCGGCTGGCCAACCGCGATCAGGTCCACGCCGGGATCGCCGAGGTCGTCGCGACCGCGCCCGCCGACGAGTGGGTCGACCGGATCAACGCCGCCGGCGGGATGTGCGAGCGCGTGCGGACCGTCGCGGGCGCGTGGCGCGACCCGCTCCTGGCGGAGCGGCGCCTCGTGGGCGACGTCGAGGGCGCCCCGTTCGACTTCCCGCTGCCCGTCGTCTCGCTCGCGCGCCCGGAGGCGCTCCTCCCGGCGCCATCGCTCGGCCAACACACGGACGAGGTGCTCGCCGGGCTCTCCGGCTGACGACGGGTCAGAAGCGGAGCATCGACGAGCAGTCCACCGCGCCGGCGTTCGCCGGGTCGAGCGCGTTCAGGACGTTGCGCAGCACGTTCGGGTTGAAGGCCATCGCCACGTGCTCGGAGGGGTCCGCGGGGCATTGGTCCTGCATCACGATGTTCGTCGCCCCGTCCATGTGGCCGCTCGTGTACGGGATCACGAGCTGGTCGTACCGCGTCATGAGCATGGTGTACGTGACGCCCTCGACGCGCGGGCCGGTCGGGCCCGCGTTCATGGCGTCCATGAAGTCGGAGCCGCTCACCACCTGGGTGCACGCCTCGCACCCCCGCTCGACGAGCTGCTCGAAGGGCTCGGCCGACCCGTTCGAGTTCGCTGCCTCCCTGAGCGTCCCCACGCCGCCGACGTTCGAGCCGTCCCAGAGCGGCGTGATGCCGACGTAGTCGTCGACCTTGAGCGAGCCGTCCGCGTGGCGCGCCTCCGGCAGGAACTTCACGTAGTGGTTGGGCATCAGGCTGCCCTCCGAGTGGCCGACGATGTCCACCTGGGTCGCACCCGTCGCGGTCAGTACCTGGTCGACGAACGCCGCGAGCTCGAGCGCGCTCTCCTCCATCGGGATCAGTCCGCCGTTCTGGTCGAACGGGGGTGGGTTGTCCGCCTTGCGGCCGTAGGTGAGGGCGAAGACGCAGTAGCCCGCGTCCGCCAGGCGGGGCGAGATGTAGCCCCAGTTGCCCTGCATGTTCGCGCCGAGGCCGTGTACGAGCACGACCGGCTCGGGATGCTCGGCGCTCGGGACGCACTCGAAGTCGTTCGCGCCCGCCGGCGAGTTGTCGGGCGAGTAGAACCCCTGCCCGAAGGCGGCGCTCGGCGCGATGGCGCATGCGGCCAGCGCCAGGACGGCTGCTCCCCTGCTCCTCCCGATCACGACGTGGTCAAGGTAACAGGCGAACCGCGGTCCGGGAGGCGGTGCCGCGGGCTGCATCGGCGTTGCGTGCGCGCACGACGCGGACGAGCATCCCCTTCCGGCGCAGCTTGCGCGCGACCGGCCTGGCGAGCCGGAAGCGGATCGCCTCCACGTCGCCCGCGCGGATCGCGTAGCGGCGCGCCTTTGCGCCCTTCAGCTTCGCCCGGCCCGTGCATCCGGCCAGGCCGTCGGCCGGCCACGCGGGCGGGCAGGCGAGCCTCACGCGCACGACGCGGCGCGCGCGCATCGTCGCCTTCTTGGTGCGGAAGATCGCGGCGCGTGCGCGCGCCGGCCCGGCCGGCGGCAGGGGGTCCTGTTGGACGCCCTTCTCGTACTGCTCCGGCTCCGAGAGCGCGGTCTGGAAGCCGTAGTCCACGTCCTCGCGCTCGTTGTTGACGCGCGGGGCCTCGCCGGGCGGCTCGTAGGTGCCGTCCGTGATCGACCCGAGCACGCGCGTGTAGAGCTCGTGCTCCCAGTTCGCCTGGCCCGCGGGCACGAGTCCCGGGTCCTGGCCCGTCCGCACGATCACGAGCTCCTGCGAGGGGAACACCGTCACGCGCTGGCCGAACAGCCCGGAGAACGTGTAGAAGTCGGCCGGGAGGTCGGGGTAGTCGCGATCGTTCTTGACCGGCCGGTTCTGGATCGTCACGCCGATGCAGGGCTGCGCGGCGTTGACCCAGATCAGCCAGCCGTAACAGCCGTTCGTCCTCGACGGCTCGACGGCGCGGCGCACGTACTCGCGTGAGAGGAGCCGGCGGCCGCGCCACACGCCGCCGCGGCGCATGAGCTCGCCGAACCGCCCGTAGTCGTCGGCCTTCATCCGGACCCCCCAGAAGCCGCCGACGTGGCCGGCGCGGTCGCGGTTCCAATCCCAGTCGTCGGGGGTGATCCCGAGCGGGCCCATCAGCTCGCGCTGAGCGAAGGCCATCACGTCCTCGCCGGCGGACCGGCCGACGATCTCGGCGAGCAGGGAGACGGGGCTCTGGGCGTACTCGAAGTAGGTGCCCGGCGGCTTGACGGGCTCGAGGGTGAGCGCGTCCCTGACGCGATCCGGCATCGTGAAGATGTTGTAGTCGCGGAGGCCGTTCCACTTGAGCCCGGAGCTCATCGTCAGGAGGTCCTCGACGCGGACGGCGCCGTGCGCCTCGTCGGCCTCGGGCACGAGCGACCCGACGGGGTCGTCGGCGGACATCAGCCCCATGGTCATCGCCCTGCCGAAGATCATCGACGTCACCGACTTGGCCAGCGACCAGCTCTGGAAGCGGGTGTGCCGGTTCTGGTCGGCGAGGCGGTCCTCACCGACCAGGCAGCCGGCGCGGTAGACCCTGACGGCAAAGGAGGCCTGGGTCGACGCGTAGTCGATCGCGTCCTGGAGCTTCTCTCCGTCCATGCCGACGTGGGCAGGGGTCGCGCGGTTCCATTGCTCGCCTGGCTCCGGGCAGGTCCTCGCGGCGCTCGTGGCCGGCGCCGCGGCGAAAAGCAGCGTCAGGGCAGCGGCGGTCGCGATGCGGGAGAGCCTCATGCCCGTACACAACGCGCGCCGCGGCCGGTTCTGTCGAAAGACGGGCTGCCCTTGTACTGGCCATGGCACAGGACTACGGTGGCTTAAGGCCCATCTGCTCGCTATTCACCTACTCGAGGATCGTCTCCACGCTCGCCCTCTTCCTGGCACTCGGCGGAGGAGCGTACGCGGTGACCGCCCTCGACCCGAAGAGCGTCGGTACGAAGCACCTGAAGCGGGGAGCGGTCACCTCGGGGAAAGTGGAGGACGGCTCGCTGCTGGGCAAGGACTTCAAGACGGGCCAGTTGCCGGCCGGGTCGCAGGGTCCCGCCGGGCAGCCGGGCGGCAAGGGGGACAAGGGAGATCCCGGCACGGCGCGCGCGTACGCGTGGGTCGCGGGCGGATGCGGCGTTCAGACGCCACCCGTCTGCAGCTTCCACAACTCGAAGGGGATCACCTCGGTGACGCGTCCTGTCATGGGCCAGTACTGCATCACCGCCCCCGGGCTGAGCGGCCGCGACCTGCCGGTGTTCGCGGCGATCGACTACGGCTCGGTCGCGCATCCGGAGGGGAACTACACGGCCTCCGTCCGGACCAGCGGCGACGAGTGTCCGAACGCAACCGACTTCGCGGTCCGGACCGAGTTCATCAACCCCGCAACCGCGACCGCGGCGGAGACGAACGTCGCCGCCTTCACGGTCCTCATCCCCTAGAGCCCCAGCTGCTTGCCGAGGATCTCGCTCATGATCTCGTCGGTCCCGCCGCCGATCGGGCCCAGGCGGGTGTCGCGGCACGCGCGCTCGATCTCGTACTCCTTCATGTAGCCGGCGCCCCCGAAGATCTGGAGCGCGGTGTCGGCCACGTCGAACGCGTCGCGCTGCGTCTTCAGCTTCGCGATCGTCACCTCGCGCACCGCGTCGTGGCCCTCGTAGAAGAGCCGGAGGGCGTTGTAGGTGGCGGCGCGACCGGCCTCGCACTTCAGTGCCATCTCGGCGATCTTGTGCCGGATCGCCTGGTGCTTTCCGATCGGGCGGCCGAAGGCCTCGCGCTCGAGCGCGAACTCGATCGTTCGCTCGAGCGTGCGCTGCATCGACCCGACGGCACCGAGCCCCATCAGCAGCCGCTCCCACTGGAAGTTGGCCATGATCAGGTAGAAGCCCTTGTTCTCCTCCCCGAGCAGGTTCTCGTCGGGGACGAACACGTCCTGGAACGCCAGCTCGCCGGTGTCCGAGGCATGCCAGCCCATCTTCTTGAGCTTCTGCGAGACGGAGTAGCCCTCCATCTCGCGCTCGAGGATCAGGAAGGACAGGCCGTGGTGGCCGCCCTCCTGCGTCGTCTTTACGGCGGTCACCAGGAAGTCCGCGCGGACGCCGTTCGTGATGAACGTCTTGGAGCCGTTCACCACGTAGCCGCCGTCCACCTTCTTCGCGAACGTGCGGATGCCAGCTACGTCCGAGCCCGCGCCGGGCTCGGTGATGCCGAGCGCAGCGATCTTCTCGCCCCGGATCGCGGGGACGAGGTAGCGCTGCTTCTGGTCCGCGGTTCCGAACTTCCAGACCGGCGGCGTCGCGATCCCGATGTGCGCGCCGATCCCGGCCGCGAGCCCGCCCGAGCCGCACAGGGCGAGCTCCTCGCTGAGGACCGCATCGTGCAGGTAGTCGCCGCCCTCGCCGCCGTACTCCTCGGGGTACTTGAGCCCGAGGAAGCCGACCGCAGCCAGCTTGTGGAAGACCTCGTTCGGGAACCACTCGTCGTCCTCCCACTCCTGGACGTGGGGCCGCAGCTCCTTCAGCACGAAGCGGCGGATCGACTCGCGCAGGTCCTCGTGCTCCTGCTGGAAGGGCGGCATGAGCGCCGCGGACCGGGCGGGAGGTATGCCCTTCGTGAACTCGCGCGTGGCGGCCACGTCAGTACGTGGTGGCCGCGGCGTGCTCGAGTTGCGCCCTGCAGTCGCCGGTCACGGGGTCGGCGTGCCCGGCCCAGACCGCGTTCGGCTCGAGCGCGGCGATCTTCAGGAGCGAATCGCGCGCCGCGTCGCGGTCCGGCGTGAAGGCCGGATGGGGGATGCGGGGGCCGCCGTACGGCGTCCGGACGCTGTCCGGGTCGAGCGTGTAGAGCGTGTCGCTGACGAGCGCGAGCCGGTCGGACTCGCGCCACAGCGAGATCAGTCCCGGCGCGTGCCCCGGCGTGTGGACCACTCGGAAGCCGGCGACCTCGTCGCCCTCGGTGAGTGTGTCGGCGATCTTCACCGGGCCGCCGTCCCAGACCTTGAGCAGTCGCGGCATCACGACCTTGATCACCCGACTCTCGAGCTTCGAGAAGTCGAAGCCGCGATCGTCGTCCGGTGATAGCTCGCGCTCGGCGTCGCGCCGCTCGGCCTCGTGGCAGAGGACGGGCACGCCGATGTCGGGCGCCGCGCCGCGGTGGTCCTCGTGCGCGTGGCCCAGCACCATCTGCTTCAGCTCGCCGCCGAGCTGGCGCGCGGCCTCCCTGATCGGCTCTGCCATGCCGTGGATGCCGCCGTCGTAGGCGGTGAACCCGTCCCCGTCCTGGAGGAGGTAGACGTTCATCGTCCGCTTCGGCGGACCGCCGCCGCGCAGGAGCCAGGCGCCGTCGGCGACCGGCTCGATCGTGGGCGACAGAAGCTTCTTCGTGACCTTGCGCCGGCCGGCGCCGGGGATCTCAGACATGCGCTGACCTTATTTCACGCTCGTAGCGTCCGCGTCGCAGAACGCGTGCGAGAATCGGAGGGTGACCGAGGGCGAGTTCAGGGACTGGTTCCGCGAGTGGACGCTGCGGTTCGACAAGCGTCACGCGCAGGTCATGCGCGAGTTCGACCGCGCCGACCGCAAGCTGGACGAGGTCATCGCCGAGAACCGGGCGCAGCGCCAAGCGCTCTTCGCGATCCTCGACCGGATGAGCAACGGGGGCTCGCCCGCCTAGAGGCCGTAGCTGCGGCCGATCACGTCGAGCATGACCTCGTCGGTCCCGGCGCCGATCCGGTTCAGGCGCATGTCGCGCCAGACCCGTTCGATCCCGTACTCCTTCATGTAGCCGGCGCCGCCGTGGATCTGGATGCATTCGTCGGCCACCTCGACCGCCACGCGCGACGCGTACAGCTTCGCCATCGAGATCTCGCGCACGGGGTACTCGCCGTTCTGATGGCGCCAGGCGGTCATGTAGACGAGCTGGCGCGCCGACTCGATCTTGGTCGCCATCTCGGCGAACTTGTGCCGGATCACTTGGAACTTGCCGATCTGGCGGCCGAACGCGGTGCGCTCCTGGGCGTACTGCAGCGTCTTGTCGAAGCACCGCTGGGCGCCCGCGACGCAGCCCGCGGCGCCGATCAGCCGCTCGCCCTGGAGCTCCCACATGATGTGGTAGAAGCCCTTGCCCTCCTGGCCGAGGACCGCGTCAGCGGGCACGCGCACGTCCTGGAAGGCGAGCAGCGCCGTGTCCGAGGCGTGCATGCCGAGCTTCTCGAGCTTCTTCTCGCGGATGACGCCCGCGGAGTCCATGTCCACGAGGAAGAGCGTGAACCCGTCGTAGCCGGCGTCCGGGTCGGTCTTCGTGACGAGCACGATGAAGTCGGCCCGGTGACCGTTCGTGATGTAGGTCTTCGAGCCGTTGATCACCCACTCGTCGCCGTCGCGGACCGCGCGCGTCTTGATGCCGGCCACGTCGGAGCCGGCGTCCGGCTCGGTGATCCCGAGGCATGAGACCTTCTCGCCCTTGATCGCCGGCACGAGGTAGCGCTGCTTCTGCTCCTCGGTCCCGAACAGGAAGACGGGCGGGGTCGCCATGTCCGTATGGACCGCGATGCCCATCGTGAGCCCGCCGCAGTTCGACCTGACGAGCTCCTCGGCGAGGACGAGGTTGCAGTAGTAGTCGCCGCCCTGGCCGCCGTACTCCTCCGGGTAGGAGAGCCCGAGGAAGCCGAGCTCGCCCATGCGCGGGAAGACCCAGTCGGCGAAGTACTTGTCCTCCTCCCACTGCTCGGCGTGGGGGGCCAGCTCCTTCTCGACGAACGACCCGATCGACTCGCGGAGGCGGTCGTGGTCCTCCGTGAAGATGAAGTGCTTGCGGCTGGCGTTGAAGTCGGGCTTGAGGACGGTGTCTGTGGCGGCCATGCGGCCGACCCTACACGGCAGAAAGTAGGAAGCGCAACTCCTTACTTCTTGCCGACGCGGATCACCCAGATGGTGGCGCGGGTGCCGCGCCAGCGACCGTGCGCCCGTGCCGCTCCGACGCGGCGGTATTTGCGCGACAGGAGCAGCTGCCGATGCGGCGGAGACTTCCCGAAGCGCTTCAGCGTTCGAAGCGCCCGCGGCTTGTGGCCGCGGTGGAACGCGATCACCTCGCCGACGCGATGGAATCCGCGGACGCGCAGACGCGACGGGTGGGCGAAGAAGTCCGCTCGCATCATCAGGCGCGCTCGCGCCCGGGCGGACCGAGCAAGCCGGCGCGACCCCTTCAGGGTGCGCAGGTCCTTGCTCGCCCGCACCCAATTGATCCCATCGACGATGCGCGTGCCGCGCTCGGCTCTGAGCGCGCCCACGGACATCGGCGACGCGACGGCAATCGCGCACACGAGCGCAAGCGCTCCCGCAAGTCGGTGGCCCCTACTCACCGCGGCGCCACGCTAGCAACCCGCCCCGACGCCGGGCCTCAGTCGGGCGGCGGGGTGACCAACCGGCGCGTGATACCGCGGATGGTGTGGATGCCGTATCGCTTCGACGGATTCCCGTCGGTCAGCACCGCGAGCGTGAACCGCGTGTTTCCGTATGAGAGGAAGCCCACCTGGTGCACGAGCTCGCCGCTCGTCGTGTCGCGCCAGCCGCCCTTGAACCGCACCCGAAATCCGCGCTTCCGCGCGACGCGCGGGATGCCCCAGCTCTGGCGGGGCACGATTCTCCGCAGGAGCCGGTCCGCGTACGGGCGGAAGCGCTTGGGGGTGAGGTCGTCCATACGCCAGAAGAACTTCGCCTGGTCGCGCGCGCTGAACTGGGCGAGCGTCCAACGGCAGCAGACGTCGAACTGGTGCATTCCCGCCCGCCGCGCAAGCCGTCGGAGGCGCCAGTCGCCCACCCGCTGGTATGCCCAGTCGGCCGCGGAATTGGAGGACTTGCGGATCATCGGGCCGAGCAGCGACCGCTCGTGGCGCGTCAGCTCGCGGTCGTGGTTCGCGACCCGGCGCAGGTAGGCGACGAGCAGCATCGCCTTGACCACGCTGGCGGTCGCGAACCGCTGCCGGCCATGCACGCCGCGAACCTTCCCGCGGCTGTTCACGATCGCCACCCCGACCACTCCACCGCGGTGCTTCACGTACTCGCGAACCTGGTCCAGCTGGGTTCGGTCCGGATACGGCGCGGCGTCCGCGCCGGCCGGGACGGCGGCGAGGACAGCGCACGCGACCAGAGCGGCGGCGATACGGTGTCGCACGCTTGGCAACCTACGAGAAGATCACCTACGAGGTCTCAGACCACGTCGCGACGATCGCGATGGACGACGCCGAGACGCGCAACTCGCTCTCCTGGGAGATGCTGACGGACCTCACCCGCGGGTTCGAGGCGGCGCGCGACGACGAGGACGTGCGCGCCGTCGTGCTGACCTCGACACACGAGAAGGTGTTCTCGTCCGGCGGGAACCTCTCCGGCTTCGCGGGCGACACGCCCACGGTCCACAAGCAGTTCGCCAACGAGCGCTTCGTGAAGCTCTTCGAGCTGATCGGCACGCTCGGCAAGCCCACGATCTGCGCGGCGAACGGCCACTGCCTCGCGGGGTCGCTGGGGATCGCGCTGGCTTGCGACCTGATCATCGCCAAGGAGACCGCCGGGTTCGGGACGCCCGAGATCAACGTCGGCCTGTTCCCGTTCATGATCATGGCGCTCGTCTACCGCAACGTCCCGCGCAAGACGGCCAACGAGATGCTGCTCCTCGGCGAGCGGATGACGGCCGATGAAGCGCGTGCGGCCGGCATCGTGAACCGCATTGCGGCGGCCGACGAGTTCGACGCGGTGGTCGCCGACTGGGCGGGGCGCCTCGCGAAGAAGTCGCCGGTCGTGATGAAGCTCGGCAAGGACGCCATGTGGCGCCAGATGGATATGCCGCTGATGGACGCGCTCGACTACCTGCGCGCGCAGCTCACGATCGAGCTGTCCACCGAGGACGCGATCGAGGGCGTGACCGCGTTCTTCGAGAAGAGGGAGCCCGAGTGGAAAGGGCGCTGATCGCGCTGCTGTGCCGGACCTCCGACCGCACGCCGGGCGCGGCGCGCGGCGCCGAGGCGCTGGCGCGCCTCGTGGGGGCGAACACGGGCACGAAGGCGCGCATGATCGGGTCATTCGGCGACGCGGCCCCGCGCGACTTCCGCGACGACCTGCGCGACTCGCGCGGCTGCATCCTCGAGGCGGGCGGGCAGGTGGAGGACGCGCTCACCGGCGGACGCGTGCCGATCCTGTTCGCGAGCGACTGCTCGATCTGCCTCACGACGCTCCCCGCGGCGCTCGCCGCGCGGCCGGACGCGAAGGTGCTCTGGCTCGACGCGCACGGCGACTTCAATGCCCCCGACACGACGCCGAGCGGCTTCCTCGGCGGGATGTGCCTGGCGGGAGCGTGCGGCGTTTGGGACGCGGGCCTGGGGGCGACGATCGACCCCGCGCGGGTCGTGGTCTGCGGCGCGCGCGACATCGACCCCGGCGAGCGCAACCTGCTGGGGGAGCACGGAGTCACGCTGGTCGCGCCCAGCGACGCGGCGACCGCGCAGGTCCGGATGGCGCTCGACGGCGCGCCCGTCTACGTCCACCTCGACGTGGACGTGCTCGACCCCGACGACATGCCCGCGCAGTTCCCGGCCGAAGGCGGGTTCTCGCCGGAGGCCCTTCAGGCGCTGCTCGAGGCGGTGCTCGACGACAGCGAGCTGGTGGGTGCCGAGGTGACGGCGCTCGAGGAGGCGGACTACGCGCCGGTGGCGCTCGAGGTGATGACCCCCCTGCTTCAGGAGGCCCATGTCACAGGCTGAGGAGACCCGACCCGAGCGCGCCGCCGCCGACACGCTGGTCGACCGCCCGTCGCTGCGCTCGCTCGTCGAGGACCTGGAGGAGCGCCGCGCGCACGCGCGGCTCGGCGGAGGCGAGGAGAAGATCGCCCGCCAGCACGAGCAGGACAAGCTCACGGCGCGCGAGCGGCTGTCGCTCCTGATCGACGAGGGCACCTTCGTCGAGCTGGGAATTCACGGCCGCCCGCACTTCTCGCAGCCCGCGTTGCGCGACAAGGATGCGCCCGCCGACGGCGTGATCACGGGCTACGGGAAGGTGGACGGCCGGATGGTCGCGGTCGCGGCCTACGACTTCACGGTGATGGCCGGGTCGATGGGCATGACCGGTGAGCTGAAGGTCACCCGGCTGCGCGAGATCGCACTCACGAAGCGGATCCCGCTGATCTGGCTGCTCGACTCCGCCGGCGCGCGGATCCAGGAGGCGGCCGGCTCGCTCTTCGCCGGCTCGGGCCACCTCTTCCGCGAGGAGGTGATCATGAGCGGCGTCATCCCGCAGGTGGCCGCCCTCATGGGCCCGTGCGCCGCCGGCACCGCTTACATCCCGGGTCTCGCGGACTTCGTGCCGATGGTGAAGGGACGCGGCTCGATGGCGCTCGCGGGCCCGCACCTGACGAAGGCGGTGACGGGCGAGGACGTGACCCAGGAGGAGCTCGGCGGCTCGAAGATCCACACGCGCATCTCAGGCGTCGGCGACCTCGAGGTGGACTCCGACGAGGAGTGCATCGAGGCGATCAAGAAGTACCTCTCGTTCATGCCGCAGAACTGCGAGGAGAAGCCGCCGCTGCGGGAGGCGGCCGACCCGGTCGACCGGATGGATGAGGAGCTGCTCGACGTCCTGCCGGAGTCGCCGCGCAAGCCCTACGACATGTACGACGTCATTCGTCGGATAGTCGACGACGGCGACTACTTCGACATCAAGCCGCGCTTCGCGCGCACGCTCATCACCTGCCTGGCACGGATGGGCGGGCGGCCGGTGGGGATCGTTGCCAACCAGCCGAAACACCTCGGCGGCATCCTCGAGAACGACTCGGCCGACAAGGCCGCGCGCTTCATCAACCTCTGCGACGCCTATGGCATTCCACTGCTCTTCCTGCAGGACGTGCCGGGCTTCATGGTCGGGACGAAGGTCGAGCGCGCCGGGATCATCCGCCACGGCGCCAAGATGCTCTACGCGGTCTCGCGCGCGACGGTGCCGAAGATCACCGTCGTGATCCGCAAGGCCTACGGGGCCGGCTACTACGTCATGTGCGGCAAGGCCTACGAGCCCGACCTGATCGTCGCGTGGCCGAGCGCCGAGATCTCGGTGATGGGCCCCGAGGGCGCCGTGAACATCATCTTCCGCAAGCAGATCGAGGCAGCCGAGGACCCTGACGCCACGCGCGCGGAGATGATCGAGACGATCCGCAAGCAGATCGACCCCTACATCTCGGCGGGCAACGCGATGATCGACGACATCATCGATCCACGCGAGACACGGCCGACGGTGATCCGCGCGCTCGAGCTCGCGCAGAACAAGCACGTGGAGCGGCCGTGGAAGAAGCACGGGGTGATGCCGGTGTGAAGTTGCTCGTTGCTCGTTGCTCGTTGCTCGAGGTTCAGGGCCCCGGCCGCCTGATCAATCCGGAGAGCATTCGGCCCACGCTTTCGAGCTTGGCGTCGGGCCGTCCGGTAGTCAGCCCACGCGCTTCGACACGGGCCAGCCAATGCTGGGTTTCGTACAGCGAGCCGCGCGCGATCACGAACAGCCGCCGCTTGTCCGCCTCGTGCCAGCGCCCTGTCGCCTCGGCGATATTCGCCCCGATCGAGTCCGCGGCCCTCACCAGCTGCGCACCGATCGTCCACCGTTCGAACGAGGGCCAAGCCACAACGGCCCGGTGCAGCAAATCACCGACCTCGGCAGCGAGTGCGTACACACGCAGGTCAACGAACGCGCGGGCCACGACAACAGAAGCAGCAACGCTCGAACCCTCACCCCGAGCAACGAGCAACGAGCAACGAGCAACGATATGAAAGCCGTCCAGGTATCCGAACTAAACGGCCCCGACTCCGCAGTCGCCACAAACGTCGACGAGCCCACCCAGCTCGACGGCGCGCTGAGCGTCGAGGTCCACTCAGCCGGCATCGCCTTCCCCGACCTTCTCATGACGCGCGGGCTCTACCAGTACAAGCCCGACCCGCCGTTCATCCTCGGCTCGGAAGGCGCCGGCGTCGTGAAGGAGGCGCCGGACGGGTCGGGCTTCGCCGAGGGCGACCGGATCGCGTTCATGACCCTCGGCAACTGCTTCGCCGAGCGGGTCCAGGTCTTCCCGCAGATGGCCTTCAAGCTCGTTGACGAGCTCTCCTCCGACGAGGGCGCGGCCCTGATCCTGAACTACCACACGGCTCACTTCGGCCTCCACAAGCGCGGGCGGCTCGAGGAGGGGGAGACGGTGCTGGTGCACGGGGCCGCGGGCGGAGTCGGCACCGCCACGATCCAGGTGGCGAAGGCCTCGGGCGCGCGCGTGTTCGCCGTCGTCTCGACGGACGAGAAGGAGGAGGTCGCCCGGCGTGCCGGCGCCGACGAGGTGCTGCGAAGCGACGGGCCCTGGAAGGACCAGGCGAAGGAGCTCTCGGGTGGCGGCGTGAACATGGTCTACGACCCTGTGGGCGGCGACCGCTTCCTCGACAGCGTGCGCTCGCTGACCGACGAGGGTCGTGTCGTCGTGATCGGGTTCACCGAGGGGTCGATCCCGGAGATCGCGGTCAACCGGCTGCTGCTCAAGAACGTCAGCGTCGTGGGAGCGGGGTGGGGCGCATTCGCGATCCCGCGGCCGGACTACGCGCGCGAGGTCCAGGAGGACCTCGACCGGATGGCGCGCGAGGGCCACGTGAAGCCGATCATCGGGAAGACGTACGCGATGGACGAGGTGCCGCAGGCGCTGAAGGACATCGACGAGCGCCGGGCGCTCGGCAAGCTGATCCTGCGAGTCTCCGGCTAGCCGCCTGCCCCCGAACCGCGGTGGCACGCATTTTCCGGGCACAGGTCGAGGAATCCGTGCCACCGCCCGCCGGAGCTGCGCTTCCGTGGGCCTGCCGGGCGGGTTAGGGTAGGAAGTAGCACTTCCTACTCCGCACGAAAGGGGCGCCGGTGAGCGTCGAGGACCCCGTCATCATCACGAACTCGATCTCGGGCGCGGTCGCGAACCGCGAGCAGTGCCCGGCGATCCCCTACACGCCGGAGGAGTACGCCGAGGAGGCGCGGCGCGCGGTCGACGAGGGCTGCACGCACATCCACATCCACGCGCGCACGCCCGACGGGGTCCCGTCGTATGAGGTCGAGGACTTCCGTGCGATCACCGAGGCGATCCTCGGCGCGGTGGACGATGTCGTCATCAATTACTCGACCGGCGCGATCGGCGTGCCGATCGAGAAGCGGATCGCGTACCTGCGCGAGCTCAGGCCCGACGTCGCCGCCCTGAACATGAGCTCGATGAACTACGCGAAGTACTCGAAGAAGCGCAAGGAGTTCGTCTTCAAGGCGGTCTTCGAGAACTCATTCGACACGATCATCGACTTCCTCACCGTGATGAACGAGCTGGGCATCAAGGCCGAGCACGAATGCTTCGACGCCGGCCACGTCGCCAACCTCGACCCGCTGATCGACATGGGGATCCTGAAGGCGCCGATGCAGATCTCCTGCGTGATGGGCGTGACCGGCGGGATCCGCCCGACCGCGAAGAACCTCGGCTTCATGTCCGAGCAGATCCCGGGCGGTCCCGACGGGCCGAACAACTGGGGCGTCATCGGGATCAGCCGCGACCAGTGGATGCTCGTCGGCGCTGCCCTCTCGCTCGGCGGCAACGTGCGCGTGGGGCTCGAGGACAACTTCTATCTCCCGAACGGCGAGATGGCGACGTCGAACGGCGACCTGGTGGCGAAGGCGCGCGAGATGGTCGAGAACGCGGGGCGGCGTGTCGCGACCGTCGAGGAGGCGAGGGAGATGCTGGGTACCCCGAAGCGCGCGGTGGCATGAGCCAGGCGCTCGAGGGCGTCCGCATCCTCGACCTGACTCGGCTCCTGCCGGGCGGGTTCTGCACGCTGCTCCTCGCGGACCTCGGTGCCGACGTCCTCAAAGTCGAGGACACGGGCATGGGCGACTACATCCGCTGGGCGCCGCCGTACCACGAGGGCGCGGAGGAGTCGGCGAAGTCGTCGCTCTTCCTCGCCCTCAACCGCAACAAGCGCTCGATCCGGATCAACCTGAAGGAGGAGCGCGGCCGTGAGGTGCTGCTGCGTCTCGTGAAGGACTACGACGTCGTCATCGAGTCGTTCCGGCCCGGCGTGATGGACCGCCTCGGCGTGGGCTACGAGCGCCTGCGCGAGGCGAACCCGCGCGTCATCTACTGCGCGATCACGGGATACGGCCAGGACGGCCCGTACCGCGACCGCTCGGGCCACGACATGAACTACCTCGGCCTGATCGGCCTGCTCGGGCTGACCGGTGAGCGCGGCGGACCGCCGATCCAGTCGGCCGGGCAGATCGCCGACCTGGGCGGCGGCGCGCTGATGGCGGCGTTCGGCGTGCTGGCCGCGCTCCACGAGCGCGAGCGCTCCGACGAGGGCCAGCTCGTGGACGTGTCGATGGCGGACGGCGCCCTGTCGTGGCTCGCGATGGTCGCGGGGCGCTACTTCGCCGACGGCCAGGTGCCGCAGCGCGGTGAGCTCGACCTGGCGGGCAGGTTCGTCTGCTACCGGCCGTACGCCTGCAAGGACGGGTGGGTCACGCTGGGCGCGCTCGAGCCGAAGTTCTTCCAGGCCTGGTGCCGCGGCGTCGGGCGCGAGGACCTGATCGAGAAGCAGTTCGAGCCGCCGGGCTCGGACGCGCACGCGGAGATCGAGCGCGTCTTCCTCGAGCGCACGCGCGAGGAGTGGCGGGAGTTCGCCTCCCAGCACGACTGCTGCCTCGAGCCGGTGCTCGACCTGGACGAGGCGCTCGACTCGGAGCTCGTGCGCGCGCGCGACATGGTGGTCGAGCTCGACCAGCCCGGCACGGACGGCGTGAAGCAGCTCGGGGTGCCGGTGAAGCTGTCGCGGACGCCCGGCGGCCTCCACGCCCCAGGCCCGGTCCTCGGCGAGCACACGCACGCGGTCCTGGCCGCGGCGGGCTATTCCGAGACCGAGATCGCCGCGCTCGAGGAGGCCGGCGCCGTGGGCGGGCCGGCGGCCGGGGTCCAGGGCTCGTTCATGGGATGAGCACGACCGAGCGCAACGGCCTGCTCAAGATGCGCGAGCTCGCCGAGGCGAGCGGCGTCAGCGCGGGCACCATCAAGCACTACCTGCGCGAGGGGCTGCTGCCGGAGCCCGTCAAGACGAGTCGCAACATGGCCTGGTACCCGCCCGAGTTCGTCGAGCGGATCCAGCTCATCAAGGAGCTGCAGGAGCGGCGGTTCATGCCCCTCAAGGCGATCAAGGGCCTGCTCGACCTGGAGGGCGAGGCCACGCGGGTCTCGGCCACCGAGCTGAAGCGGCGCTACGCCGTGCCGCAGGAGGTGCTCGACCGGCTCGCCGAGCTCGAGGTGATCTCGCCGAACTCCCGCGGCTACGGGGTGAGCGACGTCCGGATCGTCGAGGCCATCAGCCGGTTCCGCGCCGGCGGCTACGACGAGCGGATCGGCTTCACGGTCTACGACACCCTGCGCTACAAGCGCGCGATGGAGGAGCTCGTCAAGGAGGAGGTCGAGGTGATCATGGAGCGCCTCGGCGGCGAGGTCGATGCCGACCGCGCGGCACAGCTGATCGAGAAGGGCGCGGAGCCGCTGCGGGACCTCATCTCCGCGCTGCACACGAAGGCCCTGGTGGCCGAGCTCAGGCAGCAGCGCGCCGCGCGCGGGTGATCCGCCGGGCTCGGGCCGCAGACGTCCCCGGCATCGCCGATGCGATGGCGGCGGCGTTCGAGCCCGATCCGATCGCGTCGTGGTTCTGGCACCGGCCGGGCAGGCGCGAGTACATCCGCGGCTGGTACGAGCTGGTGGCCGGCGAGCACTACGTCGAGCACGGCGAGGTCTTCGTGGCCGAGGAGGACGGCGAGATCGCGGGGTGCTCGATGTGGTCGCCTCCGGGCGCGTGGCGGTTCCCGCCGCGTGTCGACGTGCGGGCCGCGCGCTACGCGCTGCCGCGCCTCGGGCTGCGCGCGCCGATCGCGACGGTCGCCATGCGGCGGATCGAGCGCGCCCATCCCGAGGCGGGCCATTGGTACCTCTCCGAACTCGGCGTCCGTCCGCAGAGCCAGGGCCGCGGGCTCGGCTCGAAGCTGATGTTCGAGATGCTGGCGCGCTGCGACCGCGACCGCTCGCCGACTTATCTCGAGTCGTCCACCGAGCGCAGCCGCGCCCTGTACGAGCGGCACGGGTTCCGGACGACCGAGGTGCTCCACATGCCGCGCGGTGGTCCACCGCTGTGGCTCATGTGGCGGGATCACCACCAGACGTCGTGATCCTCCATCACGCCGTAGCCCGCGGCCAGGTCCAGGCCGTGCTCGAGCGTGCCCGAGAACGTCCCGAACGGCTGGCGATACGAGTTGCGCACGAGAAGCAGATTGGTGTCGGCGCGCCGCTCGGACCAGGCGTCGAAGTGCAGCCGCGCGCCGTCTGAGAACCGGATCTCGCCCAGCCCGTCGGGGAACTCGACCGGGCCGACCTCGGTCGGCTCGCCGTCCACCCAGACCGTGCGCTCGCTCGCGGTGGGGGAGTCGTGGATGCCGCTGACGAGGTTCCAGCCGACGGGGCGACCGTCGCTCAGCCTGCCGACCCCGGCGCTCCATCGCCACTCTGTGTGGCGCGGGTGGTAGCCGGCGCTCTCGTCGACTACCGCGCGGGCGTCCACCGGCAGCTCGCGGCCGTCGAGCCGCACGACCCCGCGCGCCGGCACGTCCGCCTGCTTCCCGGTCCAGGCGAAGCTCCGTCCGTAGGCCGTGGCGGTCTCCACGGGGTCGCGCTCCTCCAGGTCGATCTCGATCGCGACCTTGCCGTCGGCTACCCGCGCGGCACCCGGCGAAAGCGTGATGCCGCGCTTGCCCTCGCGCAGCGGTTGCCCGGGCTCGGCGAGGGCCCACCAGCGAACGGGGACGGGGCCGATGCGCGCGTCGCCGACGCACAGCTGGAGCTCCGGCCCGTACACGCCGACATAGCGCCAGCGCTTGAGCGGCCGTAGCCCTTGCCACCGCGGCATGTCCGCGGGCGGCAGCGGCAAACCGAGGTCACGCACCGCTGGGCCACGCGCGGGCAGGCTCACAGTTCCATCGTAAGGGCGGCAGTAGAATGGATTGACTGGTCAGTCAACGCAGGGGGGAGATGCGGGCAGCCGCGATACAGCTCAATTCGACGAACGACGTGGCGCGCAACATGGCCACGGCCGATCGCCTGACCCGGGCCGCGGCCGAGGACGGCGCTGACCTGATCGTCCTGCCCGAGAAGTTCAACGTGCTCGGTGAGCACGACGACTATGTCGCCCACGCCGAGCCGCTCGACGGGCCGACGATCACGTGGGCGCGTGACACGGCTCGCGAGTTCGGGATCGACCTGGTGGCCGGGTCGTTCGTCGAGAAGCGCGACGGGCGCGAGAAGCTGGGCAACACCTCGGTGCACGTCGGGCCTGACGGCGAGCTGCGCGGCGTCTATCGCAAGATCCACATGTTCGACGTGGTCGTGGGCGGGATCGAGTACCGCGAGTCGGCCTCGGAGGACCCGGGCGACGAGATCGTCACGAGCGAGGCGGCGGGCGGGATCCCGCTCGGCCTGACCGTCTGTTACGACCTGCGCTTCCCCGAGCTCTTCCGGATCCTCGCGATCCGGGGGGCACGCGTCATCACGCTGCCGGCGGCATTCACGAAGGTCACCGGCCAGGCGCACTGGGAGATCCTGATCCGCGCCCGCGCGGTCGAGAATCAGGCGTTCGTCGTGGCCGCGGACCAGGTCGGAACGCACCCGCCGGACAAGGAGAGCTACGGCGGCTCGATGATCGTCGATCCATGGGGCGAGGTGCTCGCGCGCGCGCCCGACGAGGAGTGCTTCGTGGCCGCGAGCCTCGACTTCGCGCGCCAGGACGAGGTGCGCGACAAGCTGCCGAGCCTCGCGAACCGCGTGCCGGGCGCGTACCGCTGGCCGACCGAGGTACACGCCTGATGCCGGCGTCCGTGGACAAGCGGCGGCTGATCCTCGACGCCGCGATCCGCGTATTCGCGCGCCAGGGGTTCCACGCGTGCCGGGTCTCCGACATCGCCGACGAGGCGGGCGTCGCCTACGGCCTCGTCTACCACTACTTCGAGTCCAAGGAGGAGATCCTCAACACGCTCTTCACCGAGCGCTGGCAGGTGATGCTCGACGCGATCGCCGAGATCGACGCCAAGCAGGAGGTCCCCGCGCGCGACAAGCTCTACATGGTCGCGTCCTTCATCATCGACTCCTACCGGCACGACCCCGACCTGATGAAGGTGATCATCGTCGAGGTCACGCGCGCGGCCAACTCGTTCGGGCGCGCCCACCTGGCGACCATCCGCGATGCCTACGACGGGATCGCGAAGATCGTCGAGGACGCCCAGTCGGACGGGTCGTTCAAGCCGCAGATCAGCTCGCAGTGGGCGGCCATGTGCTTCTACGGCGCGATCGAGCAGCTCCTGTCCGGCTGGATCTTCGACGTCCTGCCGAAGGGCGACGACGAGTTCGAGAACGCCAAGGAACTGGTCGTCGAAACCATCTGCGGCGGGCTCGAGGCCGAGTCCGCACCGATCTCTGGTTAAGTTCCCGGCAGATGGGAAATGACCTGACGAAGCGCCTGATGTGGAGCGGACTCCTAGCGGGGGTCGGCGCGTTGGCAACCATCGCCGCCACGCGCCTCGCCACCTACATCTGGATCAAGCTCTTCGACGAGGACCCACCTGACGCCTGATGGCCGAGACCGAAGCGACAGCCACGCCGACCACGAACGGCCAGAGCCCCTGGGACGCCCAGACCGACGCCGGGGCGGAGCAGGACGCGTTCGCACAGCACCCCGAGGTGTTCATGGGCGCGGCGCTGCTCGGCGGCCTGGTCCTTGCGCAGGTGCTCAAGCGGCTGGGAGGCGACGACTGATGTCCACGAACGGCGCGGACAAGTCGCTCGGCGACGTCGTAACGGAGGTCACGGAGAAGGCGTCGCTCCTCGTCCGTGAGGAGATCGAGCTCGCCAAGGCGGAGGTCACGGAGAAGGTCACCAAGCTCGGGAAGGGCGCCGGGGCGCTCGCCGCCGCCGGTGTCCTCGTCGTCTTCGCGCTCATCTACCTCTTCCACTCGCTCGCGTGGGGCCTCGTCGAGATGTTCGACTGGAACGTGTGGTTCGGCTACCTCGTGACGGTCGGGATCATCCTCGTCATGGGCGCGATCGCGGCCTTCCTCGGCGTGCGTTGGCTGAAGAGCGGCGCGCCGCCGATGCCGGAGCTCGCGATCGAGGAGGCGAAGCGCACGCGCGAGATGCTCGACCAGCAGAAGCTCCAGCACGATCAGCTCGGGCGGGGGGAGCACGTCTGATGCCGCAGCCGCGCTCGCCCCAGGAGATCCGGACCTCGATCGAGACGACGCGCCAGGAGCTCGCGTTCTCGATGAACGACCTGCGCGCGAAGGTGAACACGCTGACCGACTGGCGCCGGCCGCTCGCCGAGAACCGCCAGGCGGTAGTCGTCGGCGCCGCGGTCGCCGGCTTCGTCATCGGCGGCGGGATCGCCGCGACGGTCTCGCTGTTCAGACGCCGCCGCCGTTAGGCGGGCGCCGGCTCCGGCGCCTCGGGCGGCGGGGGCCCCGGCTCGTCCTCTGACTCGGGCCGCGGGGCGATCCCCTTGTAGTCCAGGTACTCGCGGGCCGCGATCTGGATCGACGCGGCGACCGGCACGGCCACGAGCGCGCCGATGATCCCGAGCAACGCGCTGCCGAACAGGACCGACACGATCACGAGGAACGGGTTGATGTCCACGGCCCGGCGCTGGATCTGCGGCTGGATCAGGTTGTTCTCGATCTGCTGGTAGAGGATCGAGTAGAGCGTCCAGATGATCGTGGCGGTGGGGAAGTCCTCGAAGAGCGTGACCACGCCGACGAGAACCGCCCCGATCGTCGCGCCCACCAGCGGGATCAGGTCCAGGAAGAAGATGATGAGCGCGAGCGGTGCCGCGAACGGGACGCCCAGGATCGAGAGCACGATGTACGCCGTGAGGGCGGCGATGGTCGCCTGGGCCAGCGCCCCCGCCACATAGTTCCCGACCGCGCGGCCGACCCGGTCGAAGACGCGCTCGAGGCGCTTGGCGCGTTCCTCGGGCACGAACCGCAGGCCGTAGTGGAGCCAGCGACGGCCGCCGCCGAGAATGAACGCGGTCAGGATCAGGATCGTGATCAGCGCGAAGATCGAGTTGACGAGGCCGAAGCCCACGTCACGCAGCACTCCCGCGGCGTCGCCGATCTTCGAGGGGAGCTTTGCGGCCTCCTCCTGGATCTTCTCCGTGACGTCGTAGTCCTCGTTGATGTCGCTGAGCGTCTCGTTGTCGTTCACGAAGTCGGTGACGTCCTGCGCGTACTCGGGCGCGTTCTCGGCCAGGTCGTTCGCCCCGTTGACGATCGGCGGGACCACGATCACGCCGATCCCGACCGGCACGAGCAGCAGGCCGAGGTAGACGAGCGCGATCGCGAAGCCGCGCTTCATGGAGCGGCTGATGAAGTTGACCGGGCCCGAGAGCGCGATGGCCAGGAACGTGGCGATCAGGATCCAGCCGATGGGCTTGCGCAGCAGGTAGATCAGGTAAAGCGACAGCACGACGAGCACGGCGGTGAAGACCGTGCGAGCGACAGCGCGCGAGTTCAGGGCATCGGGCGCGACCATCCGGTCGGCGGATTGTCTGCGGCTGCCCGGACGACTACGGAGAAAGGCTGTCGGCGGGCACGCCGCCCACACCCAGAAGGCCCGGCCCGGAGTGGACGCCGAGGACCGGTCCGACCTCCGAGACGAACATCGGGTCGCGCTCGAAGATCTCGCGACAGCGCTCGGCGAGCCGGTCGGCCGCCTCGCGCGACTGGATGTGCTGCACCACCCATCCGTTCGCTCCGGCCGCGTGTCGCTCCTCGGCGTAAGCCACCAGGCGCTCGAAAGCGCGGGCACTCGTGCGGACGCGCTCGATCGGCGTGATCTCCTGCTCGAGCGTGAGGATCGGCTTGATCTTGAGCGTGGATCCGATCCACGCGCTCGCCGCGCCGATTCGCCCGCTCCGCTTGAGGAACTCGAGCGTGTCGACCGCGAACCACATCCTGAGCGACTCGCGCACCTCCTGGGCGCGCGCCGCCACGGCTTCACTGTCGCCACCGCCCTGCGCCGCGCGCGCCGCGCCCAGGACGATCAGGCCCATGCCACCGGCGGCGCTCTGTGAGTCCACCACGCGGACGCGCTCGCCACCCTTGCCCTCGCGTTCGAGCAGCTCCGCCGCCTGGCGGGCGGAGTCACAGGTCCCCGATATCCCCTCTGAGATGTGAATCGAGACGATCTCGTCGCCGTTCGCGAGCAGTGGCTCGTACGCCGCGACGAAGTCGCCGACCGACGGTTGCGACGTGGTCGGCCACTGCTCCGCGGAGCGGATCCCGTCGTAGAAGGAGTCGAGATCGTTCAGCAGATCGGTCTCGCGCTCCGTGCGGTCGCCGCCGAAGTTCACGTAGAGCGAGACGATGCCGATCCCATTTCCCGACACGATCTCCGGGGGCAGGTACGCGGTCGAGTCCGTGACGACACGGGTCGCGGCCATGGCGACGCAGCCTATGCCCTCCGGACATAGACTGCGGCCTCGGGGCAAGAGGTGGAGGAGAACAACAAGCACCAGCTGGAGGGCCTTCTCCAGGCGCGCTCGGCCGACCTCTCAGACGGCCGCCGCTCACGCACCCGCCGTCCGGTCCCGACCCCGCCGGCCGTCGGTGCCAGGTCGACGCCAAAGTTCGCGCCGCCCGCGGCCCGTCCGGTCGTGACGACGTCTGCGGCCCGCATGTGCGAGGACTGCGGCGAGGCGATCGGCCCGCGCCGGCTCCGCGCGATGCCGCGTGCGGTGCGCTGCCTCGCCTGCCAGCGCTCGGCCGAGGCCCCTCAAACCCCGGCCTAGACTCGGGCGATGCCGAAGACGTTGGTCACCGGCGGCGCCGGGTTCATCGGCTCGCACGTCGTGCGCGCCCTCGCCGAGCGCGGGGACGAGCTTCGGCTCACCATCCGCGACTCGACCAACCAGGAGAACATCGCGGACATCGAGTTCGAGTCGGTCAAGTGCGACCTGCTCGACCGGCGCCAGATCCGGCGCGCGCTGAAGGACGTGGACCGGGTGTTCCACTGCGCCGGCCTCACGTCGCTCCGGCCGAGCGACGCGGAGCGCCTGTTCGAGGGGAACGTGCTCGCCACGCGCAACCTGCTCGAGGAATGCCTGCGGGTCGGGGTCGAGCGTGTCGTCTACACGTCGAGCGTCGCGGCCATCGGGCCGGCGCAACCGGGCGGGCGCGCGGACGAGAACCACCTCTTCATGGCCGGCCGGCTCGGCATCCCGTACGTGAACTCGAAGCACGAGGCCGAGGTGGAGGCGCTGCGCCTCGCGGCGAAGGGGCTGCCGCTCGTGTGCGTGAACCCCTGCGTCGTGTTCGGGGCCGGAGACATCTACGGCAGCTCGACCTCGATCGTGCGCAGGTTCCTGCTCGGCCGGATCCCTGCGTACGTCGACGGGGCGCTGAACATCGTGGACGTGGGGGACGTCGCGCGCGGTCATCTGCTCGCCGACGAGCGCGGCGCCGTAGGTGAGCGCTACATCCTCGGAAACCGCAATTACACGCTCGACCGCCTCTTCGCCGATCTCGGCCGGCTGTCGGGGGTCGAGCCGCCGGCGCTGAAGCTCTCGCCCGGGCTCGCGCTGCGGCTAGCGCAGGCGCTCGAGGCGGCGCCGGGCCGCCCGCCGATCACCGTGGACGAGGTGAAGTCGGCGGGCCAGTGGTGGACCTACCGGACGACGAAGGCGAAGCGCGAGCTGGGCTGGACGACGTCGCCGCACGAGGACACGGTCGAGGCGACGGTCAACTGGTACATCGAGCGCGAGGGCGACCGCTTCAAGCGCTCACGCCGCTCGCAGCCCGTCCAGTACAAGCTCGCCGCCGCGATGATGGGGATGGTCCGCCGCCCGTGACTGTCCTATACCGCTGCCGCACCCCGACGAACTACCTCTGCCCGTGCGGCAGGGTCGCGCGCAAGCTCGACGCGGCCGGTCTCGACCACGACGAGGTGCGGGTGCCGTTCCGCAAGCGTGACCGGCCCGAGATCGAGGAGCTGACGAAGCAGCGGGCGGTCCCCGTGCTCGTGCACGGCGAAGAGGTCATCCACGACTCGAAGCGAATCGTGGAGTACCTGGAGCGAATCGGTAACCACGGGGCCAGGCCCCTTGGTTAGCTAGCTCAGCCGGTTCTCGATGCCCAGCGGGGGCGAGCTCGGCTCCTGCTGGTCGCCCGCGCCGCCGTGGACCGGCGCCTCGGGCTCCTCCGCAGGCTGCTCGACGCCGAGCAGATCGGCCAGCTCGCCCGACTCGAACATCTCGAGCACGATGTCCGAGCCGCCCACGAGCTCGCCGTCCACGAAAAGCTGCGGGATCGTCGGCCAGTTGGAGACGCTCGAGAGCTCCTGGCGGATCCGCGGGTCGGGCAGGACGTCGAGCGCCGCGTACTTGACTCCGAGCGCGTTCAGGCACCCGGAGGCGCGCATCGAGAACCCGCAGGCGGGCTGCTCGGGCGTGCCCTTCATGAAGAGCATCACCGAGTTCTCCTTGATGGCGTTCTCGAGGAACGAGCGGATCTCGTCGTTGGTCATCGGGTCCCTCCCGGGGTCGAAGTCTTGAGTGAGAGCGCGTGGATCGGTCCGCCGACCTCGTCGCCGAACACGCCGTAGACGAGCCGGTGCTGCTCGATCCGCGAGAGCCCCTCGAAGCGGTCCGAGACGATCTCGGCGCGGAAGTGATCGCCGCCCCCGGTGAGGTCCTGGACCTCGGCCTGTGCGCCGGGAATGGCCGCTTCGATGCGTTGTTTGAGCTCGTCCGCAGTCGGCATCTCGTGCCAGCAAGAGTAGCTACTACACTTTTAGAAGTAATGGTGCTGCTCACCCCCATCGCGACGGAGAAGGTCAAGGCGTTCCTCGAGTCCGAGAGCGCGGCGGAGACGGGCGCCGGCCTGCGCGTCGGGGTCCGCGGCGGCGGGTGCTCGGGCTTCCAGTACTCGCTCGCGCTCGACGAGCAGCGCGACGACGACCAGGTCTTCGAGCACGAGGGCATCAAGGTCCTCGTCGATCCCGCGAGCCTTCGCTACGTGGACGGCTCCACGGTGGACTACACCGAGAGCCTGATGGGCGCCGGCTTCGAGGTGCAGAACCCGAACGTCGTCGCCTCGTGCGGCTGCGGCTCGTCCTTCCGCGTGAAGGACGACGAAGACGCGGCCGCCTGCGCGTCCACTCAGTAGCGCGCCGCTACGCCGGCTCGTTGTCCAGCGAGCGCCATAGGTAGAGACTCGCCAGCGACCGGTTCGGCCGCCATGGCTCGGCGATCTCGGTGAGCTGCGCGGCGTCCGGCAGATCGGGCAGCCCGTATGCCCGCTCGACTGCACGCCTGACCCCGAGGTCGCCCACCGGCAGGACGTCGGGGCGGCCCAGGTGGAAGATCAGGAACATGTCCGCGGTCCACTGGCCGAGCCCCTTGACGGCCGTGAGCTGGGCGATCACGTCCTCGTCCGACAGCTCGGAGAGCCGGTCCAGCTCGAGCTCGCCGTCCTCGACGTGCTCGGCGAGCGAGCGCAGGTAGGAGACCTTGGGCCGCGACAGCCCGGCAGCGCGGATGGCCTCCGGGTCCGCGGCGAGGAGCTCGGCGGGGGTGGGGGTGCGCCCACCGAACTGGTCGATCAGGCGCCCGTAGATCGTGCGCGCGGCCTTCGTGGAGAGCTGCTGCCCCACGATCGAGCGCAGGAGCGCGCCGTACGGCTCGAGCGGCCGGCCGCGGCGGCGCTCCTCCTCGTCGAGCGGGCCGAGCTCGTCGACCAGCCGACCCATTACGGGGTCGGCGCTGCGGAGCTGCTCGAGCGGATCCGCCATCGGACGGAGCCTACGCGTCACCGCGCGGGGAAATAGGCTGCGCAGGATGCGACTCGTGACCTACGACGCAGGCGACGGCGCGCGCGCCGGCGAGCTGCGCGGCGACACCATCTTCGACCTCTGGGGGCAGGGCGAGCCGATCCGCGAGGAGGACCGCAGGCTCTCCGGGCTCCTCCGCGGCGGGCTGCTGGACGAGCTCGAGCCCGCGCCGGGCGACGGCGTCGCGCTCGACTCGGTCCGCCTGCTGCCGCCGATCGGGGACCCGGGGAAGATCATCTGCATCGGGTTGAACTACCGCTCGCACGCGGCCGAGGCCGGTATCGAGGCGCCCGGGCAGCCGACCTTCTTCGGCAAGTTCGCGAACGCGCTCGCCGCGCCCGGCGCCGCGGTCCCCCTCCCCGACGGGAGCGAAAAGGTGGACTACGAGGCCGAGATCGCCGTTGTCATCGGCTCGCGCTGCAGGGCCGTGGAGCCCGGCGCCGCGCTCGACCACGTGGCCGGCTACATGCTGTTCAACGACCTCTCCGCGCGCGACTGGCAGTTCGCCACTCCCCAGTGGATGCCCGGGAAGGTCTTCGACGGCGCGGCGCCATGCGGCCCCGCGCTTGTGACGGGTGAGGAGGCCGGCGCACACGACGCGATCGAGTTCCGTCTCGCGCTGAACGGCGAGACGATGCAGGAGGCCTCGACCGCCGATCTGATCCACTCGGTGCCGGAGATCGTCGCGCACCTCTCGCGCCTGATGACGCTCGAGCCGGGCGACATCATCGCGACGGGCACGCCCGCCGGCGTCGGGAGCGTCCGTGAGCCGCGCGTCTGGTTGAAGCCCGGGGACGAGATCGTCATCTCGTCGCCCACCCTGGGCGAGCTGCGCACGACGATCGAGTGATGGATCCGCGCGTCGAGCGCGGCATGCGCCGCCAGCTCGCCGCGGCGCCGTCCGACCGGATCGGCTGGAAGATCGCGCTCAACGCGCCCGCGATCATGGAGGGGCTCGGGATCGAGGAGCCGGCGCTGGGATGGCTGGCGCAAGACCGCGTCGCGGAGGGCACGCACTCGCTCGCGGGCGCCACGGCGGCGGCGGTCGAGCCCGAGATCGTGATCGAGGCCGGCGAGGGGGCGACGGTGGCGCGCGTCGGCGCCGCACTCGAGGTCGTGGACTTCGACAGGGGCCTCGACGACCTCGAGGCGGTGCTCGCGCACAATGTCTTTCACCGCGCGGTGGCGGTGGGTGAGCTGGCGGAGGGCTCGCCGGGCGAGGCCGTGTTCGCGGTGAACGGCGAGGAACGCGCTCGGGTGACCGAGTTCGAACCGCCCGCCCGGACGCTCGCATTCGTGGACGACTTCCTTCGCAGGGTCGGCACCGAGCTCGCCCCGGGCGACCTCGTCATCGCCGGAGCGCTGAGCGCTCCGGTACCGGTCGCGCCCGACGACGCAGCCGAGCTGACGGTCGACGGACTCGGGTCGATTCACTTGGAGTTCTCGCCCTAGCGCGCGCCGGGGCACGGGTGTAGGCTCGCGCCCGGCGGGATGAATTCGCTGTCTCCTCCACTGGCCCGGAGTGTGATCGCAGCTGCGATCGCTGTGGCGCTCGTCGGCCCGCCCGCCGCCGAGGCGGCGCGCACGCCGGTCTATCGCGACCCACCCAGATACGAGGGGCGTGAGCAGGCCCCGAAGACGAAGGAGACGCCGCTGCCCAAGCCGGTCGAGCTCGCTCCGAGCGGCCTGGGCCCGCACGTGGTCGTCGACGACGCCGGGACCGCGCACATCGTCTGGGCCGAGGGGGGCGACTCCGACGGGCTGGCGGACCGCGCCATCTACTGCCGGCTGAAGCGCGGGGCGCGCCGGTGCGACATCCGCCACACCCTGCGGGCGGGCCCGGAGTCGTCGTTCAACACGGACTACATCGGGCCGCGGATCGTCCGCGTGGGCAATCAGCTGGTCATCTTCAGTACCCGCTACCCAATCGTCGTGGACAAGCCCGACGGCGGCTCGAGCACGACCATCTGGGCCTGGACCTCGAACGACGGCGGCTCCACCTGGAGCGCGCCGGCCGTCGTCGGCAGGCGAAACATCGGCGACATGGTCGTGATGGGCCCGAGCGACAGCCCGACGATCCTGAATTTCGCTCACGACGCGTTCTGCGGCATGTGCATCACGGCCTTCCGCTCGGGCCAGTACAGCGGCATGTCGGGCGACCTCGGGACGCGATCGGGTGACTCGTACTACCCGCAGATCGAGCTGCAGGGCGGCCTTCCCGTCGTCTCCTGGGTGAATCTCGATGGCACGACGCACATGCGCCGCTGGACCGGACAGGGCTCGGTGATCGATCCGGCGACGTGGACGGCGCCGACCGCGCTGCCAGGCGCGAACGAGAGCGACCTCGCGGGCGGGCCGAGCGGGCTCGCCCTCATGAGCGCGCGCGCCGACGTGCGCCGCTTCGAGATGCGCACCATCGGGCCGGGTGGCTTCAGCCGGCCCAGGCAGATAACTCCCGCGAAGGACTCCGCGCCGATCTTCGGCACGCTCGAGCAGGACGCCGGCGGGCGCCTGCTCGCGGCGTGGTCGGATCGAAACGACTTCGCGAAGCGCGACGGGCTGTGGCTGCGCACTGCGGGCGCAATGCCCGGTGGCGGCGGCGGCAGGCCGGTCTTCGACGACGCACGGCGGCTCATCCGCGGCATCGCGAACGGACAGATCGACCTGGCGGGGACCGACGATGGCGGCGGGTTCGCCGTCTTCAACCACACGGGCGGCGTCGTGAACTTCGGCGAGATCGTGGCCGCCGGCTTCGGGAACCAGACCGACAACGGGAAGAAGGGTTTGGGCGCGATTCCCGGCGGTGGGCAGAGCGGGACCACCTGCCAGACGGTGAAGTTCGGCGCCTTCGGCGCTGACGCCGCTTCCGGCTGCTTCCTGCACGGGACAGGCGACAAGTCGCACCTCGTCGTGACGAGCGGCGAGATCAACCTGCACGGGCTCCGGATCATCCCCGAGGGAGAGACGAAGATCGTGATGGACCCGCGCGCGCTGCGGATCGACACGACGGGCGCCGTGCGGGTGGTCGTGAGCAACGCCGTCGTCGGCGAGATCACCCTCTGGCGCGGCGAGCTGCACCGCGACCTGTCCGCCGTGCGGCCCGGAACGAATCTGTTCGAGTTCCCGATCGGGCAGTACGCGACCAACATCCTCGGGTTCGACGTCGGCGCCGACATCGGAGTGCGGCTCGAGCGCGACGGCGTCCACATCCCCCTGGCGCTGAAGCTGCCCCCGGTGTTCGGCGGCTTCGCTGCCAACGCCGAGCTGGTGGCCACCGACGACCGCGGCCTGATCGTGGACTCGCTCCACATGGAGCTCGGCCCGATCCCGCTCGGCGCGCTCGTCATCAACAAGGTCGAGCTCGACTACATCGGTGAGGGCGATGTCTGGCGCGGCCGCGGCTCGATCACGGTCCCGGCTGGCGGGACGCTCGACGCGACCGTCGAGTTCCGGATGGGCGACTTCAACAGCGCGACGATCTCGTTCACGCCGGCGACGCCGATCCCGATCGGCCCGTTCGTCTACCTGCTCCAGATGGGCGGCGGCTTCACGGTCGACCCGGTGCACATCGAGGCGAGTGCGCGCATCGGGGCGGGTGCGGCGATCCAGGGCACGGCGCCCGTGAACGTCAACGGCAAGTTCGAGATGGACTTCCCGAAGACGGGCCCCGCCAACTTCAAGATGAGCGGGACCGTCGACATCTTCTTCTTCGAGATCGGGAACGGCTACCTCCAGTTCCAGACCGACGGCTACGCGGCCTTCGGCGGCCAGATCGGCCCGTTCTCACTCGGTCCGCTGTACATGGAGGCCCAGGCGGACGGCTTCGTCGACGCCGGGGCGGGCCAGTTCGGCGCGAGCGTCTCCGGCAAGGTCGAGCTGTGCATCGACGTCGAGCTGGCCCGGCCATGCGCCGGCGCGGGCGCCGACGTCGCGCTGTCGAACGCGGGCTTCGCCGCCTGCGCGAAGCTGAAGGTCGTCAAGGAGTTCACGGGCGGCGTTCGCTTCCCGTGGAAGGACTTCGGCCCCGAGATCATCGCCAACCCGTTCGCGGCGGCGTACGCGCTGATCACGCACATCGCGATCCCCTGCAACACGAACGGCTACCGGGTCGCGCCGCCGCGTCCCGCCTCCGCGCGCGTCTCGCAGGCGGGCGGCACCGTCGTGAACGTGCCGAAGAACGTCCCGAGCCACACGATCCTGCTGCTGGGCGAGGGCGGGGCGCCCGACATCACCGCAACCGGGCCCGGCGGCGCGGTCGTGCGGAGCGGCGAGAAGCCGACCGACATCGGCTTCACGGCGACCGTCCGCAACCTGCCGGCGACCTATCTCGTGCTGACCAACCCGCGTCCCGGCGACTGGACGATCGTCCCGAACCCGGGCTCGCCGGAGATCACGCAGACGCTCGGCGGGTCCGGCTACAAGCCGGCACGCGTGAACGGGAGCGTGAGCGGCAAGGGCCGCAAGCGCGAGATCCGGTACCGGATCCGCAACCTCGGCAGCGGCCAGCGCGTGGTGTTCGCAGAACGCGGTCGGTTCGGCACGAACATCGTGGGCACCACCACGAAGGCGCGCGGCGAGCTGAAGTACACGATCGCCGACGCCCGCGGCGGCCGCCGGACGGTTCTCGCGATGGTGCAGAAGGAAGGCCTCCAGACCGACCAGCGGAGGCTCGGCAGCTACAAGGCCCCGGGCCCGATCCGGCCCGGCAAGGTCAGGAAGCTGCGCGTGACGCGCAAGGGCAACGCCGTGATCGTGCGCTGGCGTCCGGCCAAGCGCGCGCAGCGCCACTCCATCACCGTGCGCGGGCGGCACGGCACGACGCTGGGGCGGCTGGTGGGGCGCAAGGCACGGAAGGTGAAGTTCGTGCGCGTGCGCCGCGACGAGCGGCTGCGCGTGACGGCCTACGCCCTGTCGGAGAAGATGCGCCGCGGTCCCGTTGCGCGCAAGAAGGTCCGCGCCGCGCGCCGCTAGCGTTAGGGCTGGCCTTCGACCGCACCGGGCACGCCGGTGTTGGTCGAGTACTTCGGCTGGATCTTCATCTCCGGCCGGATGTGGTGCGCCGCCTGTGCGACCGCGATCGCCGATTCGGCGAACCCAGTCGCGATCAGCTTGAGCTTGCCGTCGAAGACGGTGATGTCACCGGCGGCCCAGACCGCCTCCATGGACGTCTTCATGAGCTGATCGACCTTGATCGAGCCCTTCTCCACCTCGAGCGGCCACTCCTTGAGCGGGCCGAGCGCGGTCTTGAACCCGAGCTGGAGGAGGACGGCGTCGCAGTCCAGCTCGTGCGTCTCCTCCTCGTTCTCGGAGTTGAAGAGCGTCACCCGCTCGATGCGGCCGTTGCCGGCGACGTCCTTCACCTGGTACGGCGTCTTCACGTCGACCCTGCCCGCCTCGGCCGCCTCCATGATCTCGCGGACGGTCACCTCGTGCGCGCGGAACGCCTCGCGGCGGTGCACCAGCGTGACCGAGCGGGCGGTGTCGAGCAGGTTGATCACCCAGTCGCAGGCGGAGTCCCCGCCGCCGATGATCACCACGTTCTTGTCGGCGAACTCGGACTTCTCGCCCACCAGGTAGTAGGCGCCCTTGCCCTCCCAGGGAGTCATGTCGTAGCCCGGCAGCTTCTTCGGCTCGAACGCCCCGTGGCCGCCGGCGATGATGATCGTGCGGCTCAGGAAGTCGCCTTTGTCGGTGACCAGCCGCAGCACGCGTTCGCCGTCTGCGTCCTCGTACTCGACCCGGTCGGCGGTGGTCTCCAGCGAGACCGGCACGTCGAACTGCTCGATCGACTGCCTGCGGAGCTCGTCCACCAGGTCCTTCGCGATGATCCGCGAGTAGCCGGGCACGTCGAAGATCCACTTCTCCGGATAGAGCGTCGTCAGCTGGCCGCCCAGCTCGGGCAGCGAGTCGATGATCTGAGAGCTGGCCTCGCGCATCCCCGCCCAGAACGCCGTGACGAGCCCCACGGGGCCCGCGCCGATCACCGTGATGTCCCTGATTTCGTCGTTCAAAGCGCGTCGAGTGCCCTCTCGGCGGTGGAGGAGATGCAGGTGAAGATCGGCGTCTCCGAGAGTGTGTAGGAGCTCGATTCGGTGCCGCGGAGCTCATGGACGAGATCCAGGAACTCAGCCGGGTCGTCACCGTTGAACGACACGACGAACTCCTGGTCGTCCAGGCCGTAAGAGTAGGCGGTGTTCACCTCGACGCCGGCGAACCGGCGGCCGGTTTCGATGTGCCCCTTCATGATTCGCATCCGCTCCTCGGCGGCCAGCAGGTACCACTCCCGCTTCTTCCACATGGGGTACACGAAGAGGTACCTGCTGTCCGACCCCGGACGCGGCTCGAGCGGCGTGGGCTCGTCCGAATAGACGGACTCCTTGGTCATCGCGAGGTACGAGTACGGCGTATCGGCCCAGCGCATCAGCCCGCTCTGGTTCATCAGGACATGCAGCTCGTGGATGGGGTCGAGGCTCGGCGCGATCGCGCGGACCATCAGGTCGGCGTCGCCGCGCGTGCCCACGAGCGAGTAGGTGCGGAGGAAGTGGTCGCGCGCGAAATCGTCGAGCGCGGCGGCGAACTCGCGCTTGTCCTGGGCGCGCTCATCGGCCGTCCGGCGGCGCCACTCGGGCCGGACCTTGAGGAAGGTGAATTTGACGAAGTTCCGCTGGGCCACCGGCCATAGAGTGTGGCGAATGCGCATCGCGTGCTGTCTGGCGCTGGCCGCGCTGCTGGTCCCGGCCGCGCGCGCGGATGCACAGGACGAGCGCGCGCTGATCGCCTTCGTCCCGGCCGCGAACGACGCGGAGCTGCTCGACCGCATGGAGCGGAGCGGCATCGGCGCCGTCGGGGTGACGAGCCCGACGGTCGGGGGCTACGACCCCCTTCAGGTCTTCCTGGACATCGGCCAGGGCGCGCGCGTCTCGACGCGCGTGTACGAGGACGAGCTCGGCGCCCTGCGGCTTCTCCCCGACGGGCGGTTGGCGGGGTGGGAGGCGGTCGTCGAGCGTGCCGAGGATGCGCCCGGCGACGTCGTGCCGGGCCTGCTCGGCGAGAGCGTCCACCGCGCGGGCGGGCGAACGGCCTACGTCGGGCTGCGCGGCCTGCGCCACGGCGAGGCGGCGTCGGTCGCCGACCGCTCCGGACGCGTGGACGCCGTCGAGCTAGGCGAAGCGCGCGGGTTCGGGGCGCGCCTGGAAGCCGCGCTGGCCGAGCACGACCTGGTGGCCGCCCGGCTCCCGGCGGGCGGCGGGCTCGCGCTCCTCGAGCAGCTCGAGACGGAGGCGCTCGTCATCGCCGTGCGCGCGCCGGGTCCGGGAGGGCTCGAGCAGCTGCCGACCGCGGTGAGCGTGGGCGAAGGGGTCATCACCTCGCGGACCACGCGCCGGGCGGGGATGGTGGCCGCCACGGACTACGCACCCACGATCCTCGACCGGCTCGGCATGAACGAGGCCGACGACATGGACGGCCACGTAATCGAAGCCGAGGACGGGGAGGCCGCCGACGTGCAGTCGCTCGTCGATCGGCTGGACCACCTCAGGTCGCGGCGGGATGCGGCGCTCCTGCTCAGCTTTGGCCTGTGGCTCGCCGTTTTGGCGGTCCTCGCCCTGACCGGCCGCCGGCGCACGGGCCTGCGGCTCGGCCTGCTGGTGGCGATGTGGCTGCCGGGGCTCGCGCTCCTGACCGGAGCGCTCGACCCGAGCGAGGGAGTCGAGGCGCTGATCCTCGCGGCCGGCTCGCTGGGGCTCGCGGCCGGCACCGACCGCGCCGTCGCCTGGCCGCGCGCACCGGCAGTCGCGGCGGCGGTGGTGCTGGCCGTGCACGCCGCCGACCTCGTCGCGGGCTCGCCGCTCATCGCGCGTTCGCTCGCTGGGCCGAACCCGGGGTTCGGCGCACGCTTCTTCGGCATCGGCAACGAGCTCGAGGCGATCCTCGCCGCCCTCGTGCTGCTGGGGGCGGGCGCGGCGCTCGCGGGCCGCGACGGGCGGCGTGTCCCGATCGGCTTCGCCGCCGCGTGCACGGTCGCCGCGCTGTTCATCGGCGCCGGGCGCCTGGGCGCGGACGTGGGCGGCGTGATCACCCTCGGCGCGGGCGCCGCGGCCGCCGTCCTCGCGTCACTCCCGGGCGGGGTGACCCGGCGCGCGGTCGCCATCGCGGTCGTCACGCCCGTGCTCGCCGTGGCGGCGCTGGCCGCCGTCGACCTCGTGTCAGGCGGCGACGCTCACCTGACCCGGTCGGTGCTCTCGGCCGACTCGCCGAGGGAGCTCGTCGACGTGGCCGAGCGGCGCATCGACATCTCTTGGGAGAGCCTGTGGCAGGGCACAACCCCGCTCAGCGTGGGCCTGTTCGCGGTCGCGCTGGGCTGGGGCGTCGCGCGCCGGCGCCGGCTGCTGGCCCCGCTCGAGGGGGACCGCGCGTTCGCCGCCGGGATGTGGGGCACGCTGGCCGCAACGGTGGTGGGGGCGCTCGCCAACGACTCCGGCCCCACGATCTTCCTCATCGGCGCGTTCGCACTCGTGCTTGCAAGTGCATATGTCACAGGAAAGCCGCTGGGAGGTGGTCTAACCTAGACGGGTGCGCATAGCGCTGGTCTCGCCCTACTCGTATACGTATCCGGGCGGGGTCGGGCGCCACGTCGAGGCACTGGCCTCGGAACTCCTTCGGGAGGGTCACGACGTGCGCCTGCTCGCCCCGTACGACCCCGATGATCGGCTCGCCCGGACGAGCCATAAGGGCGCGCGCCCAGAGCCGCGCCCCGCGCCGGACTACCTGATCCCGCTCGGTCGTACCGTCGGGCTGCCCTCGAACGGGTCGGTCTCCAATGTGGCGGTCACGCCGTACACCGTGGCGACCGTGGGCCGCGAGCTACGGCATGGGGGCTACGACGTGGTCCATGTGCACGAGCCCAACTGCCCGGTCGTCAGCTGGTACGCCGTCGAGGCCGCGCGCGCGCCGCTCGTCGGCACGTTCCACTGCTACTCGACGAGCGCCTTCGCGAACAACACGGCCGCGCTGATCGGCGCGCGCCGGCTCTACAACAAGCTGCATGTGCGGGTCGCCGTCTCCGAGGCGGCGCGCTGGACGGCGCAGCGCTTCTACGGCGGCCGCTACCGGATCGTCCCGAACGGGGTGGACCTGGACGCGGCGCGTCCGCTCGAGCAGCGGCCGGACGGGCCGCTGCGCCTGCTCTTCCTCGGCCGCGCCGAGGAGCGCAAGGGGCTGCCGGTGCTGTTGCGCGCCTACGAGGGTCTGCGCGCGGTCGGCGTCGACGCCCATCTCACCGTGGCCGGCGCCACGCCCGACGAGGTCCAGCCATTCCTGCTCGACTCGGAGGGGATCGACATCCGCGGGCGAGTGACCGACGACGAGAAGTGGCAGTTGCTCGCGGAAGCGGACCTGCTCTGCGCGCCGTCGCTCGGCGGTGAGAGCTTCGGGATGGTCCTGACCGAGGCGTTCGCCTCGGGCACGCCCGCCGTCTGCTCCGACATCGCGGGCTACCGCGACGTCGTCCGCGACGGGCGCGACGGGGTGCTCGTGCCCCCCGGCGACGCCACCGCGTTGGGGGAGGCGCTGCACTCGCTGGCGGGCGATCCCGACCGACGCGCGGAGCTGCGCGTCCACGCGCGCGAGCGCGCGGAGCGCTTCGCCTGGCCGCAGATCGCCGGCGAGCTCCTGACCGCCTACGAGGAGGCGGCCGCCGCGCCGCAGCCGGCGACGGCGGGTCAGCGCATCGCCGTGCGCACCGGGCTGCGCAGCGCCGACCTCGGGCCGCCCGCACCCGCGAAGCGTCTTCCCTCGCTCGAGCCCGCCGCCCCGGGCGCCGGACGCCGGCGCACGTTCCGCGCGTTGCGCCGGGTGGCTGTGGCGGGCTGCGCGCTCCTGGGCGTCGGCCTGACGGCGCTGGCCCTCAACCACATCGGCCTCGAGCCGATCGGCAACGCCCTGCTCAACGCGACCCCGGTGTGGGTGCTGGTGGCGTTCGCGCTCATGTGCGCCTCGATGCTGATGCGTGCCGAGGCGTGGCATGCGGTGCTCCGCGCGGCGCTGCCCAACGCGCGCGTGCGCCGCCGCGACGCGGCGCGCGGCACGATGATCGGCGTGCTGATGTCGGCCACGCTGCCGGCGCGGCTCGGCGAGCCGTCGCGTGCGCTGATCGTGGCGCGGCGACTCGGGCGCGTGCGCGAGCGACTGCCCGTCGTGCTGGGAACGCTCGTCGCCCAGACCTTCCTCAACCTCGTCGCGCTGGTCGTGCTGGGCACGGTGATGTTCGCGACCGTCGGCCTGTTCCAGGGCAACGAGGACAAGCTCGTCGCCGCGACCGTGCTGCCGGTGCTCGTCATCGCGCTCCTGCTCGCCGTCCCCGCGCTTCTGCGCCGCGGCCGGCCGTCGCGGTTCGTGCGTGTGCGCAACGCACTGACGCTCGCGCGCGGTGCGCTCGTGCAGGTCCGGTCGGGGCTCGAGGTCTTCCGCCATCCGCGCCTCGGGGCGTGGGCCACCGTCACGCAGCTCGCGGCCTGGGGAGTTCAGTGGATCGCGTGCTACGTGCTGCTCGTCGCCCTCGGGCTCGACGACCGGGCCGGCATCGGAGCGGCCGCGGCGGTCCTGTTCGCGGTGAACGTCACGGCCGTCCTGCCGGCCACGCCGTCGAACCTCGGCGTGTTCCAGGCCGCGTGCGTCGCGGTGCTGTCGGCATACGGCGTCGGCCACTCGGACGCGTTCGCCTACGGGATCATCCTGCAGGCGGTCGAGATGGCGACGGCGTTCGCGATGGGAATGCCGGCACTGGTCCGCGAGGGGATGACGTGGAAGGACATGCGCCTCCGCGCCATCCACGCCGCCCCGGTTGACCTGCGCGACGCGCTCGAAGCTAAGACCTAGCCGCGCGGCCGCCAGTTTCGGCGCTCGTCTGCGTTATGTTTCTCGATGCCGATGCGCCGGGGCAGACAGGGGTGGCTGCGCGTGCTCACGCTCGTGCTTGCGGGAATCGCGATCTTCGCGACCGCGGCGTTCGCGCAGGCGCAGGAGGGTGACCAGCCGCCGCCGGAGGAGGAAGCGGGCGACGACCCGATCCTGAACCGCGGCGACCGCTACGTACCGGAGCCGCCCGGAACCGTCAAGAAGATGCGCTTCTGGTACGGGCCCTACGTCATGCCTGCCGGCTGGGACGCGAACCGCGTGGACGTCGACCTGCCCGTCCACAACGGCATGATCCTCGCGATCGAGCCGGAGCTCAGGATCTCCCCCAACTGGACCGAGCCGAGCCATCAGGTCTCGCACATCCACCACGCCCACTGGTTCGCGCTCGACCCCGGTAACCAGGAGGACAACTACACCGGCGGCAACACCGAATGGATCTTCGGCAACGGCGACGAGGAGACGCGCGCGGACTTCCAGGAGCGCTCGGCCGCGGATCCGAACGGGCCCGTCTACGGCGAGTACATCGGCCTGCCCGGCCCGCAGGCGATGATCTACATGCTTCACAACAAGACCGCGCAGACGAAGGTCGGATACGTCGTCCTCGACGTCACCTTCAAGTACGGGACGCTCAAGCAGCTGAACGCGACCGGTCAGGAGCACCGCGACGTCTCAGGTGTCCTGTTCGGGCGGACGTTCGACGTGCCGCGCCAGAAGAAGCCGGCCGGCAACCGCGACGGCGAGTGGAACACGACCGAGGACAGCTCGCGCGGCGCCATCGAATGGACCTCGACGGTCTCCGGGACCATGATCGGAACGGGGTCGCACCTGCACCCGGGCGGCGACCGCGTGTACACGGAGAACATGGGATCCGAGGAGAATCCCTGCCGCGACGACGGCCGCGGCTACGGCGGGACGCTGCTGCTCAAGTCGGACATCATCAACCGAGTCGCGCCGCTGTCCGAGGACTACCAGACCGAGGTCACGCGACCATCGTGGCGCGCGCCGGTCCACGTGGGCGACCGGATTCGGGTCACGGGCATCTACAAGAACGCCAAGCACGCGTGGTACACCGCGATGACCCACCAGGGGTTCTACATCGACGAGTCCCAGCCGCCGAAGGGCCGCTGCAAGCCCTACCTGGTCGGCAAGGACGCCAAGAAAAAGGTCAAGCGCGTCGTCAAGGGCCGCGCGGGCGCCAAGCGCGTCGTGCGTCGCAAGCTCGACCCGACCGAGGGCGTGCCCAACCGCGAGTGGGGCCACAGCCACGACACCTTCTGCGGAACGAAGCTCGGCTTCGACCCGTGCCAGAAGCCGTTCGAGAACGAGGTCCCGGACGGGGCGCCGGCAGATCGTGTGCTGATCGCGAACTTCCAGTACCTGCCCGGCGGCCGCGGAGCGCCCGGGGACATGGGCCTGCCGCCGACGGTCAAGAAGGGTGACTCGATCCAGTTCATCAACGTGGACCAGCAGGCGAATATCCGCCACTCGGTTACCACGTGCCGCTATCCGTGCAACGGCCCCTACGTCTCGAACTACCCGTGGGCCGACGGCCGCTGGGACTCCGGGACGCTGGGCTTCGACCCGATCGACGGCGGCGAGCCGGACCCGACCTCTTCGACGCCCAAGGACCTGCCGGTCGGCAAGTACGCGTACTTCTGCCGCATCCACCCGTTCATGCGCGGCGAGTTCCGAGTAGTTCCGTAGCGGATTTACCACGGGGCCAGGCCCCTTGGTAAACGTCAGCCCGCGATTGCCTCTTCCTCGACCGCGCCCTCGCGCGGCTCGTCCGCGGGCGGCAGCTCGCCGCCGCGCTCGGTGCCCGCGATCAGCTCGTCGGGCGCCTTCTCCTTGGGGATGAAGCCGGACTTCATGCCGAAGTAGACCGCCTGCGGGTGGTGCGCGACGATGGCGACCGTCGACTGCTCGGGCATCACTGCGTAGCCGCCCGACAGCGTCATGCCGATCTCCTCCAGGCCGAGCAGCTTCCACACCTTCTCGTGCTCCGACTGCTCCGGGCACGCGGGATAGCCCCACGAATAGCGCCGGCCCTGGTCGAGCTCGATCCCGAGCTCGCGCCGCACCTGGGCGTGGAGCCATTCGGCCATGCCCTCGGCGGATTGGACGGCGAGCCCGTGCACGAAGAGCTGCTCCGAGAACTCGCCCGCCGCCTCGAGCTCGGCCAGCCGCTCCGTGGACTTGGGCCCGGCCGTCACCGCCTGAAGCGCGACCACGTCGCGCTCACCTGAATCAACCGGGCGGAAGAAGTCGGTGAGGCAGATGCGGTCGTGCTTCGGCTGGCGAGGGAAGGTGAGCCGCTCGATCTCCGTGTCGGGCGACTCGGGGTCGAAGATCACCAGCTCGTTCCCGTCTGCGTTGCACGGGAAGTAGCCGAGCTTTGCGCGCGGCTCGAGGTAGTCCTGCTCGGCCCACATGCGCTGAAGGCGCGGCTGGAAGTTCTCGGCCAGGAGCTTCTCCCACTCCTCGCCCTTGACGCCCCGCCCGCCCCAGTGCAGCTTGAAGAGCACGTGCCGGTCGAGGTAGGGGAAGACCTCGTCGAGGTTCACGTCGATCTCGCGCACGCCCCAGGACGGGGGGTCGGGGATCGGCGTGTCCGTGCGCGCGCCCGACCGGACCGAGTCGTCCGTGGTCGGCGGCGAGTCGTCCACGACCTCCGGCTTCTCGCGCAGCTTCTGCGCTTCCTCCCGCATCTTCGCGACCAGCGCCGTGCGCGCGTCCGGATTCACCAACTGGTCCATCGTGTCGAGCCCTTGGAAGGCGTCCTTGCAGTAGAAGACGCCCGGCTCGTAGACGTCGTCCGACTCCTTGCCGTTCGGGTAGAGGATCCGCCGGCCGAAGTCGCGGTTGATGGCCGCGCCGCCGATCAGCACGGGGTACTCGAGCCCGCGCGTGTGGAGCTCTTGGACGCACAGCGGCATCTGCTTCGAGGTCGAGACGAGCAGGGCCGACAGGCCGATCGCCGTGGCGTCGTGCTCCTTTGCGGCGGAGATGATCGTGTCCACCGGCACCTGCTTGCCGAGGTCGACGACCGTGTAGCCGTTGTTCGTGAGAATCGTGTTCACGAGCGACTTGCCGATGTCGTGCACGTCGCCGAAGACGGTCGCGATCACGACCCTGCCCTTCGTGTGTCCCTCGATCCGCTCGAGGTAGTTCTCGAGCTGCGCGACCGCGCGCTTCATCACCTCGGCAGACTGGAGAACGAAGGGCAGGATCAGCTCGCCCGCGCCGAACTTGTCCCCGACCTCCTTCATCGCCGGCAGGAGGACCTCGTTCAGCGTCGGGACCGCGCCGATCTTCTCGACCGAGCGGTCGATCCAGTCCTCGACCCCGTCCCGCTTGCGCCGCAGGATGTGCCAGTGGAGCGCCTCCTCGGGCTCCATCTCCGCGGTCGGGTCCGCGCCCTCTTCCTCAGCCTCGTCGCCCTTCTGCTCGAAGTGCCCGATGAAGCGCTCGAGCGCGTCCTCGCGCCGGTTGAAGACGAGGTCGTCCGCCAGCTCGCGCTCGTTCTCCGGGATCTCGGGATACGGCCTGATGTGGTTGGGGTTGACCATCGCGAGGTCGAGCCCCGCCTCCACGCAGTGGTGCAGGAACACGCTGTTGAGGACGGCGCGCGCCCCAGGCGAGACGCCGAACGACACGTTCGAGACGCCCAGCGAGGTCTTCACGCCGGGGATCTCCTCCTTGACGCGCCGGATGCCCTCGATCGTCTCGACCGCGGACGGCCGCCACTCCTCGTCGCCCGTCGTGAGCGTGAACGTGAGCACGTCGAAGATCAGATTCTCGCGATCCAGTCCGTGCTCGTCGCAGACCATCTCGGTGATGCGCTGGGCGATCTCGACCTTGCGCTCGGCGGTCTTCGCCATGCCGACCTCGTCGATAGTCAGTGCGATCAGCGCCGCGCCGTGCTGCTTCGCGAGCGGCGCGACCACGTCGAGCTTGTCGCGGCCCGCCTCCAGGTTGACCGAGTTCACCACTGCGCGGCCCGGGATCTGCTCGAGCGCGATGCGGATCACCTCTGGTTCGGTCGAATCCACCTGGATCGGCGCGGGTTGCGTGAGCGAGACGCGCTTCACGACCTGCCGCATCTGCTCGTCCTCGTCCTGGCGCTCGGTCAGCGCGACGCAGACGTCGAGCACGTGCGCGCCGCCCTCGACCTGGTCCTCGGCGACGGCAACGAGCCCGTCGTAGTCGTCGGTGAGCAGCAGTTCCTTTGCCTTCCGCGACCCCTGCGAGTTGACGCGCTCGCCCACGAGCGTCGGCCGCGGCTCCTGCACCAGCGGCGCGGCCGTCATCATCGACGCGAGCCGCGGGGGGCCTGCCTCCGGGCGTGCGCCTGCCTCGCGGCCGCCCACGCGGTCCACGATCGCCGCGATGTGCTCCGGTGTCGTGCCGCAGCAGCCGCCGACTATGCCGACGCCGAAGCGCTCCACGAACTCCTGGAGGACGTTCGCGAGCGGCTCGGGCTCCTCGGGGAAGATCGTCTCCCCCTCCGGCCCCTGGATGGGGATGCCCGCGTTCGGGATGCAGTGGATCGGCAGCGGCGAGTGCTCGCCGAGGTACCGGATCGCGTCGCGCATGTCCTCGGGGCCGGTCGAGCAGTTCAGCCCGATCACGTCGACCTCGAGCCCGCTGAGGATCGCGAGCACGGCCTCGATGTCGGTCCCGAGCAGCATCTTCCCGCCGTTCGGAAGCAGCGAGACCGAGCACTGGATCGGCACGCTCCGGCCAACCTGCTTGAACGCTTCGCGCGTGCCGAACACCGCCGCCTTCACCTCGAGGATGTCCTGCGCGGTCTCGATGATGATCAGGTCCGCGCCGCCCTGGACCAGCCCGGTCGCCTGCTGTGTGAAGACCTCGACCAGCTCGCCGAAGCGGATCTGCCCGAGCGTCGGGTCGTCGGAGGCCGGGAGGTAGCCGGTCGGGCCGATCGAGCCCGCCACGAACCGGTCCTCGCCGACCGCCTTCCGCGCGATCTCGGCGGCCCGCTGGTTGACCTCGAGCGTGTGCTCCCCGAGGCCCCATTCGTCGAGCTTCAGCCGGCTCGCCTGGAAGGTGTCCGTCTCCACGACGATCGCGCCCGCCTCGACCATCGAGGTGTGGACGCCCTCGATCACGTCGGGGCGGTTCAGCACCAGGGCCTCGTGGCACTTGCCCTGGAGGCCGCCGTAGTCCGCCTGCGTGAGGTCGAACTGCTCCAGGGTCGCGCCCATTCCGCCGTCGAAGACGACGACCTGGCGGCGAACGGTGTCGAGGTAGTCGCGGGCCATCGGGGAGAAGGGCAACCTTAACACGATCGTGTCAAGGTATCGCCCGGGTCGGCAACCGGGTCTATGAGCGGGCGTGCGCCTCTATCCTCGCCGATTCGTGCCTCCCCGCGCCCTGATCGTCGCGCTTGCAGCGCTCGCCCTTGCGAGCCCCGCGCTGGCGGCCGATCCGCGCCGCGACGACCAGTGGGGTTTGCGGATGGTGGAAGGCCCCGCGGCGTGGAAGACCTCGACCGGCGTGGGCGCCGTCGTCGCCGTGATCGACACCGGCGTCCAGCGCGACCACCCCGACCTCGGTGGACGCCTGCGCGCCGGTTTCGACTACGTGGGTGACGACCCGGAGGCGAGCGGCGACGAGGACGCCGACCCGACCGACGGCAACGGCCACGGCACTCACGTCACCGGCATCGTGGCCGCGAACCGGGACAACGGCGAGGGCATTGCCGGCGTCGCGCCCGGCGCCGACGTCCTGCCGGTGCGCGTCCTCGACGACGAGGGAGCGGGTTACGCCGAAGACACGATCGACGCGATCCATCGCGCGATCGACGCGCACGTGCACGTCATCAACCTGAGCCTCGGCGACTACCTGCCGCTCCAGTCCACGCTGTTCCCGGACGAGGAGTACAAGGCTGCGATCAAGCGTGCCGTGGACGCCGACATCGTCGTCGTCCTCGCGGCCGGCAATAACGGGTTCTTCAAGTGCGAGAACCCCGTGGTCGACGGGATGCTCTGCGTCGGCGCGGTCGGTCCCGACCGCACGCGCAGCGTGTTCTCGAGCTTCGGGGCGGACGTCGACCTGATGGCCCCGGGCGGCGCGGGCGCCGGCGCCGAGGAGGACGACATCCTCTCGACGTGGCTGAAGGGCCGCTACGAGTACGTGTCGGGCACCTCGCAGGCCGCGCCGCATGTGGCGGGGGTCGCCGCGCTGCTGGCGTCGCTCGGCGTCCGCGGCCAGGCCGCCGTCGATCGCATCGTCGCCACGGCGTCCGACGCGGGCGCGCCCGGTCCGGACAATCAGTACGGCGCGGGCATCGTGGACGCGGCCGCCGCGGTCGCCGGGCTGGGCCCCGGCGATCCCGGCCCCGCGCACGGCAGCTATTCCCTCAAGAAGAAGATGCGCGTCCGCGCCGTCAAGAAGCGCGGTTTCCGCGTGAAGTGCGTCGCGGCGCGCGCCGGCACCTGCAGGGTCGCCGCCTTCCGGCGCGGCGAGCGGATCGCGCGCGGCCGCAAGGATGTGCCCGCGTCCACCGCCACCGTGGTCCGGGCCCCGCTGAACCGGGCCGGCCGGCGTCTCGTCGACGGGCTCGAGCAGCGCGTGCGCGTGCGCGTGCGGGTCACCCTTCCGGGGGAGAGTCCGCGCGCCCGGCGAGTGACCGTCCGCCCGTAGCGCTTACCACGGGGCCAGGCCCCGTGGTAAATCGCCGTTTCCAGGCGCTTTCGACCGCCTGGCGAAAACGTCCCCGCGAAGTTTCGACCGGTGGCTAAAGACCCCTGGACCGGCCGTCCATACCTTGGCCCGAGTTCCCTACCAGGAGGTCACAGAGAGATGAGACGCGTCCTCGGGCTCGGGGCGCTGCCGGTTTTGGCCGCGCTGCTGCTCCTGCCCGCAACGGCGAGCGCCGACACGCTCGATGCGGTCGGCAACGAAGTGCTCGGCGACACCGTCCCGCTGAACACGCTGCTCGTGTTCATCGCGGCGGTGCTCGTCCTGTTCATGCAGGCGGGCTTCGCCCTGCTCGAAATCGGCTTCTCGCGCTCGAAGAACGCGGGCACGGGGATCGCGAAGATCTTCGTCAACCTGTCGATCGCCGCGGTGGCCTATTGGGCGGTCGGATTCGCGCTCGCGTTCGGCGGCGATGGCGCTCTGTGGGGAACCGAGGGGTTCTTCCTCTCGGGCTTCGGTAACCCGCAGGAGGCATTCCCCGTCATGGGTCTCTCCGACGCGGCGATCGAGTCCAAGTGGCTCTTCCAGTTCTCGTTCTGCGCCGTGTCGCTCGCGATCGTGTGGGGGACGACGCTCGAGCGGATCAAGTTCGGCGCCTACGTGGCGTACGCGGTCGTCTTCGCGGCGGTCATCTACCCGATCGGGTCCCACTGGGTCTTCGGCGGCGGCTGGCTGCAGATGGGCGACGGCCCGCTCCCGACCGGCATGCAGGACTTCGCCGGGTCGACGGCGGTGCACCTCATCGGTGCGACCGGCGCGTTCGCCGCGCTGCTCCTGCTCGGTCCGCGCAAGGGCAAGTACGGCCCCGACGGCAAGCCACGGGCGATCCCGGGGCACTCGATGCCGCTGGTCGGCCTGGGCATCGCGATCCTGATGATCGGCTGGTTCGGGTTCAACCCGGGCTCGGCGCTCGGCGCGGCTGACGTGCGCTTCGCCGAGGTGGCCATGGTCACCATGCTGGGCGCCGCGGGCGGCGTGATCGGCGCATTCCTCGCCACGCAGCTGTTCCAGCGGACGATCGACATCGGCATGGTCGGCAACGGCGTGATCGCCGGTCTCGTGGCGATCACGGCGCCCTCGGGCTACGTGGAGGCCTGGACGGCTCCGATCATCGGCCTGGTCGGCGGTCTGATCGTCGTGGCCGGCGTGATCCTGATCGACAGGAAGCTGGACGACCCGGTCGGGGCGCTGTCGGCCCACGGCCTGGCCGGCATCTGGGGCACCCTGGCCTGTGGCATCTTCACCGCGCCGCGGTTCGCCCAGTACAACGCGTTCGGAGATCCCGAGGGCGGGCTGATCTACTCGGGCGCCTTCACGCAGCTCGCGGCCCAGGCGATGGGCGTCGTCATCGCGTTCGCGTTCGTGTTCGCGATGAGCTTCGCCACGTTCTACGCGATCAAGAAGACGATCGGTCTGCGGGTCGAGGAGGAGCAGGAGGATGCCGGCCTCGACATCGTCGAGCACGGCATGTACGGCTACCCGGAGCAGTTCATCGACGCGGCCGAGTTCGGTGCGGCGTCGACGGGGCCCGCGGCCTCGAGTCGTGCCCCGGCCGGCACGCCGGCGGCCGTCAGTGCGATGGCGGCGGCGGAGGCGACGTCATGAAGATGGTCGTCGCCTACATCCGCCACGAGGCGTTCGAGCCGATCCGCCAGGACCTGCTCGACGCCGGATTCCCGAGCCTCTCGATCACCGAGGTGAAGGGCTCGGGTCGCCAGAAGGGGATCACCGAGCACTACCGGGGCTCGGAGTTGACGGTCCACCTGCGGCCGAAGATCAAGATCGAATGTGTCGTCGAGGACGCGGCGGTCGGGGTCGTGACGGAGGCCATCCTCCGCCACGCCCGGACCGGGTCCGTGGGCGACGGGAAGATCTTCACGCTTCCGGTCGAGGATGCGATCCGCATCCGCACCGGGGAGTCCGGCGAGGAGGTCCTGCAGGCCCACGATGCCGAGGAGGTTCCGGCCTGACGGCCCTGCCCGAACCGCTGCCGTCGCCGCGCGGCGCCCACCTGGAGATGGTGGGCGCCGTCGTGGCCGGCGAGGGCCTCGAGCGTGTCGCCGAGATCGCGGAGCGGCACGCCGGGGCCCCCGTCGCCGTGGTCGTGCCGCGGGTCGGCGTCCCGGCGCGATGGGCGCGGTACGAGCGCTACGTCGGCTCGGGGCTTGCGGGCGGGCGGCCCGCCCGGCCGGAAGAGGTGACCGCCGAGGTGGCCGTCTCGTCCGGCGGCCAGGACGTGGGCGCCGTGCTGCTCCTCGGGCCCGGCCGAACCGATGCGGGCGAGTACCTCCACGTCGCGGCGATCGCGGCGCTCACCGAGGTCGCCGTGGCCGAGGCGCGCGACGACACCGAGCAGTCGCTGCGCGGCTCGTTCGTGGAGGAGCTCCTGCGTCGCGACGACATGCCGGCCGACGAGGTGGTCCGGCGCGGGCGGCGGCTGGGCTGCGACCTGGCTGAGGGCGGGGTGGCGCTGTGCGCTGAGGCGCATGAGGGGACGCCCGGCCGGATCGTCGCGGCGATCGGGAGCCACCGCGCGGACGCGCTCGCCCAGGTGATCGACGGCCGCGTTTACGCACTCGTGCCCGGGTCGGTCGAGGACGCGCGCCGCCTGGCCGCGCGGCTCGGCCGGCGGGCCACGGTGGGGATCTCCTCCCGCTACTCCGAGCCCGACGGGCTTCGCCGCGCGCTCGAGGAGGCCGAGCTCGTCCTGCGCGTCAGCGCCACCGGCGCGGTGCCCGAGGGTGGGGCGGGCGAGGGCACGTACCGGCTCCTCTTCCACGTCCTCGCCAGCCGGCCGGAGGAGATCGAGTCGTTCTACCAGGACACCGTCGCGGCGCTCGTCGCCTACGACGAGCAGTATGCGAGCGACCTGATCGGGACGATCGAGTCGTACCTCGAGAACAACTGCAACATGAACCAGACCGCCGCGAGCATCCATGCGCACCGCCACACGGTCGCCTACCGGCTCGACCGGATCCGCGAGCTGAGCGGGCTCGACCCCGGGCGCACCGAGGACCGCGAGCGCCTCGGCCTCGGTCTGAAGGCGTACAGGATCATGAAGCCGCGGCTACACCGTTAAGGCCGCGCGGCCCCGGGTACTACCGCCGCGCATGAAGCTCACGGCCGATCACACCGAGATCCGGCGCTGGATCGAGGAGCGCGGGGGGAGCCCACGGCTCGAGTCGGCCGGTCAGGGCCGCGAGCGGCTGTGCGTCAGCTTTGCGGAGGATGACGGGCGCCGCGTCTCGTGGGAGGAGTTCTTCGAGCGCTTCGACCGCGAGTCGCTCGCCTTCGCGTACGACCCTGACGCGAGCGGCGAGGGCGTCGTCTCCGCCAAGCTCGTCAGCCGCTAGGCCGGCTCGACCTCGACGCGGCTGTCGTTGAATGTTGGCGCCTCGCCGACGTCCGTCAGACGCTGGGGCGTCGTCACCTGCGCGCCGACCCCGTCGTCGTAGTCACCGCTCCACCAGCCCATCGGCGCGACCACCACGCCCGGTCGCGTCTCGTCCGATATGTGGACGTCGGTCACGAACGATCCGCGGTCGTTGTAGACGCGCGCGCGTGAGCTGAGCCGTCGCGGGCCGGCGTCGCTCGGGTGGACGACGACGAACGGCCGCGGCTGCGCTGCATGCTGGCGGGCCTGGTTGGCGAAGGTCGAGTTCAGGAACAGGTGCGTCTTCGGTGTGACGAGCGCAAGCGGATAGCGGTTTGCGAGCTCGGCGTCGGCCACCTCCGCGGGCGGCTCGTAGCGCGCGTGCAGGTGGAGCTTCCCGTCGGACGTCGGGAATCCGCCGTCGGCGTGGGGGACCGGGCCCTGGCCGAGGTCCACCTTCGCCCATCCGCGCTCGTGCAGGCCCTCGACCGTCGCGTCCGGCCGCGCGGTCGCGAGCACCTGCTCGACCAGCTCCTCGTCGGAGTCGGAGAAGCAGGCATCGTCCAGGCCGAGCCGCGCCGCGAGCAGGCGGAAGATCTCGGTGTTCGGCTTCGCCTCGCCGACCGGCTCGATCGCCGGGCGGCTGAGCGTGAGGTAGTGATGGCCCCACGAGAAGATCACGTCCAGGTGCTCGAGCTGCGTGGTCGCGGGCAGGACGACGTCGGCGCGGGCTGCCGTGTCGGTCATGAACTGCTCGGCCACGACCGTGAACAGGTCGTCGCGGTCGAGCCCCTCGAGCACCCTGCTCTGGTCGGGCGCGATCTGCGCCGGGTTCGAGTTCCAGACCACCAGCGCCTTCACCGGAGGGTCGAGTGCACCCGTAAGTGCGTCGCCGAGCTGGGACATGTTGATCCGCCGCACCGGCCCGGGCCGCAGGTCGGGGCGTCCGGGGCCCACCGCCGTGACCGCCGCCGCGGTCGCGGTCGGGATGTAGGCGCAGCCGCCACCGCGATGGCGCCACGCGCCGACGAGCGCCGGCAGCGAGGCGATCGTGCTGTACGCGGCGGGCGCGCCGGCGTGCCGCTGCGCGCCCACGCCCAGCCGAAGCAGGGCGGGCTGCGTGCGCGCGAAGTCGAGCGCCACCCGCTCGATGTCGGACGCTGCGACCCCGGTTATCTCGGCCGCGCGTGCCGGCGGCATCTCCGCGATCGCCGCCAACAGCTCGTCGAGCCCTCCGGTGTGGGCGCGGCACCACTCCTCGTCCACCAGGCCGGCGCCGGCGATCGCGTTCATCATCCCCATCGCGAGCGCCGCGTCGGTGCCCGGCATGGGCTTCAGATGCTCGTCCGCGACGCGCGCGGTGCGGCTGCGGTAAGGGTCCACCACGACGAGACGCGCGCCCGCCCGGCGCGCGTCGAGCAATAGGCGCCACAGGTGGGGCGCGGTGCTCATGGGGTTCCAGCCCCAGACGAGGAGGTAGCGCGCGTGGGGCCACTCCTCGGGGTCGACCTCGGGCGAGAGGCCGTGAGTCTGGGTCGTGCCGACGATGCCCGCGGTCGCGCAGATCGTCCGGACGAGCTCCGACGCTCCGAGCGCGTTCATCACCCGCTCGCTCATCAGGTTGCCCTGCACGAGGCCCTGCGTGCCCGCGTAGCTGTACGGCAGGATCGCCTCGCCACCGTGCTCGGCGGCGACGGCGCGCAGGCGCCCGGCGACGAGGTCGAGCGCCTCGTCCCAGGACGCGGGCCGAAGCTCGCCGGCGTCGCGCACCAGGGGCTGGAGGATGCGCTCCTCGGAGTACACGCGGTCGAGGTAGTTCGAGACCTTGCCGCAGAGGAAGCCGCGCGTGATCGGGTGGTCCGGATCTCCGGTGACCGCGGTCGCGCGTCCGTCCTCGACCGTGACGTGCATCGCACAGGTGTCCGGGCAGTCGTGCGGGCACGCGGCGCGGACGATGTCGGACATGGCGCGACTGTACTATCGCGCCGCCGCGGGATCACGCGGTAAGGCAAGGGGAGGGGGATCCATTGGAGTTGAGGGCTGTTGTCCTCGTGCTGACCGTTGCGCTGCTCGGCGCCACGGCAGGGCAGGCGTGGGCCGTCCGGTACGTCGCGCTCGGCGACTCGTACTCGTCAGGGACCGGCACGCGCACCTACTACGACTCCGGCTGCCAGAAGTCGGTTTACTCGTACCCGTACCTCGTCCGCAACGCCCACCCGGCGTGGACGTTCGTGCACGCCGCGTGCAGCGGCGCGAAGACGGGGGACGTGATCAACACCCAGTCGGCGTCGCTGACGTCGGGGACGAACTGGGTGACGTACACGATTGGCGGTAACGACGCCGGGTTCTCGAGCGTCATCACCGAATGCGCCCAGCCGTGGTGGTCGTCGAACTGCAACGCGTCGATCGACAACGCGCAGGCGTACATAACGAACACGCTGCCGGGAAGGCTCGATCTCGTGAACAACAAGATCAAGTCGCGCTCGCCGACGGCGAAGGTGATCGTGCTGAGCTATCCGCGCCTGTTCATGGGCGAGGACTGCAACGCCGGCACCTGGTTCAGCCCCGAGGAGCAGACGCGCCTCAACACGACGGCGAACATGCTGCGCGACCAGATCAGGAACGCCGCGACGCGTGCGGGTGCGAACTTCGTGTTCAAGGACGCGATCCCGCCGTTCGTGGGCCACGCCGTCTGCGACGACGTGGAGTGGGTCAACGGCCTGTCGAACCCGATCGGCGAGTCGTACCACCCGAACCGACTCGGGAACTCGAGCGGCTATCTCCCGCTCGTCCGGTCAGTGCTCGGGTGAAAGCGGGGCTCTGTGATTCCTGTGCGTGGCAGAAGGTGATCCGCAACACCCGCGGGTCCACCTTCTCCATGTGCAGGAATCCGGAGCTCCCGAAGTACCCCCGCCTGCCGGTTCTCGCTTGCTCGAAGTACGAGCAACGAGCAACGAGTCGCTAGCGCTCTCCGTCTTCGACGGGCACGATGGTCTTCCCATCGGCCGCGATCCGCGTCTGGGGCGCCTCGTCCGAGACCCTGCCGACGAAGCTGCCGGTCGGCGCCTCGCCGTTCACGTTCACCGCGCGGGCGTTGCCGTCGAGGCCCGCGGCCACCGCCCAGTTCAGCTCATACGGGCCGGCGCGCACGGCCGTGACGTCCCAGCGGAAGCGCTTCGACTCGTTCGGCTCGAGCGGGCCCAGTGACCACGTGTCCACGTAGGTCGGGTTCTCGATCCCGTTCGGCGTCTGCGCCTGGGCGTCCTCGATGTTGCCGAAGTTCTTGAACTTGCCGTTCACCACGAACTGGGGGCGCCGCTGGTCGGCCAGGCCCGGGTCCTCCTTGCGGTAGTCGAGCCCCTTCAGCGTCACCGCGATGTTCGGGATGGCCTTGGTGTCGGTGTTGCGCACGACGATCACGAGCTCCGAGCGCTTCGCGAGCTTCTGCTCGGAGGGGAAGCTCGCCTCGACGACCTCGACCTCGAAGTCGCCCTCGGGCTCATTCTCGTCCTGGCGCTCGCCGCCGCCGCAGCCGGTCATGCCGACCAGGACAGCCGCGCACGCCATGAAAGCGATCCTCCCCCTCAAAGCGGGCGGAACATACCACCGGGGGTAGCGACTCGGCGCGGGTACCCCCTTGTGACGGTTCGTTCTTATGAAGTACCTTTCCGACGCTGCCATGGGGGAGGAAGACTGAGTGGTCCGCGCTGTAGCCGATAGGGCTTTCTTGCCGACGAAGAACCTGCTCGAGCAGGTTGGGGACATGATGATCCTCACGGGCAAGACGATGATGTCGGCTTTGAGGCCGCCGTATCCGTACGGCGGCGAGTTCATCGGCCAGTTCCTGTTCGCCCTCAGGCTGTGCTGGTTCCCGCTTCTCATCAGCACCGTCGCGTTCGGCTACGGCGCCCCCGGCCTGCAGGCGGGGAACTTCCTGGTGCTGTTCGGGGCGCTCGATCGTCTCGGCGGTTTCTTCGTCCTCGCAAGCATTCGCGAGTTCGCGCCGTTCGTGACGGCGATCATCCTCGCCGGCGTCGCCGGCACCGCGATCACCGCCGATTTGGGCGCCCGCAAGATCCGTGAGGAGCTCGACGCGCTCCAGGTGCTCGGCGTCGATCCGGTGAAGAACCTCGTCGTCCCGCGGTTCCTCGCGCTGATGATCGTCACCGGCCTGTTCAACATCTACGCGCTGCTGTTCGGCATCTTCGGCGGCGTCCTCGCCACCCTGACCTTCGACGCGCCGTTAGGCCCCTTCTTCGCCACCCTGCTCACGAACGCGAGTACCACCGACCTCTGGGGCAGCGTGGTGAAGACCACCTTGTTCGGGGCGATCATCGCGATCGTCTCCTGCTACAAGGGCATGACCGCCTCCGGCGGCGCCGAGGGCGTCGGCCGCGCCGTCAACCAGGCCGTCGTCATCAGCTTCCTCGGCATCTTCGCGTTCAACTACGTCTTCACCCAAACCCTTCTCGCAACCCACCCCGAGATCTCGGTGATCAAGTAATGGGACGCACCTGGTTGGCCGTCCCGCGGGACTGGATCGCGAGCTTTGGCGATATCGCGAAGTTTTGCGCGCGGGTTGTCTTCCGCGAGGTTTATGGCGGCCGTGTGCTGCGTTTCTTCGGCGAGGCGCTTCGTCAGGCTGGGGTGCTGATCCTC